>JAEEGJ010010169.1_pt1 | contig 24671 bp, 13 predicted proteins | sample 8958761 | NCBI WGS metagenome assembly JAEEGJ01 (sample SAMN16246546, study PRJNA631951) | gut metagenome | biome: gut microbiome; feature: rumen; material: RS-attached | host: Bos | place: Iran: Karaj | collected 2018-10 | reverse complement strand
TATCGCAGCAGACCTTCAGCATGGATAAGGTGGATGGTATGGCCTTCACCTCAGCCGATGAGGCCCTGCAAGGTGAAATTGCCGGTCTGGATATCGTTAATAACTCTGGTAACCTCGGTGCCGGTACATCCATGCGTATGCGTGGTGTGTCGACCTTGAGTGGTAGTGCAGAACCACTGATTGTGGTCGATGACAAGATCTTTGAATATGATAAGGCCGATTTCGACCCGGAGAATATCGATGAGGAGGCTTTCTCGTCGTTGCTGGCCGTGAGTGTGGATGATATTGCCGACATCAAGGTGCTCAAGGATGCTGCCGCTACGGCCATCTGGGGTTCACAGGGTGCCAACGGTGTGATTATGATCACCACCAAGCGTGGTGCACGTGGAAAGCCAAAAGTGACCTTAGGCTATAAGTTCACAGGTACTTGGATGCCAAAAGGCTACGACCTGCTGAATGGTGACAACTACACCATGATGCTCAAGGAGGAGTTCTATAACCCCACACAGAGCGCTTCTGCCACCTCGACCATCAACGAGATCAACTACATCCCTGCTGAGTCTTGGGCCGAGGCCAACAACTGGAATAAAAACACTGATTGGGTAGATGCTGTCAAGCAGTTCGGTGAGCAGCATGAGGCTAACTTCAATATCACCGGTGGTGGTCAGAAGGCTACATTCCGTATCTCTGGTAGTTACAGCCACCAGTTGGGTACCATCATCAAGCAGAAGATGGATCGTCTGACCACACGTCTAGTCCTCGACTACAACGTGTCTGACCGTATCCGCTTCTCTACCAACTTCGCTTTGACGTATACCGACAACCTGAAGAACTATACTTACGGTAGCAGCAAGAGCAGCGGTTCGCATAACAACCTGCTGGCTATGGCTCTGGCGATGGCACCTAATGCCAGCATCTGGCGTATGGACCCGTATAATAACAATACGGGTGAATATTTCCTGATGAATCCTACCGTCAACGGTATGACTCCTGATGACGGAAACTATACCTCGCAGGAGTTGCAGGACGTTGTGGCCATCGGTAACCCTGTGGCTTATGCCAACAAATCATGGCAGAAGGAAAAGACCTATAGCATCGTACCTGACTTCAACATCAAGTACGAACTGCTCGGCACGGAAAACGGAAAGACGCGTCTGACCTTCAATGGCCGCGTCTACTTCGATATCTATGCCTACTCGAAGCCGACCTATATGCCTGGTAGTCTCTCTAACGGCAGATATACCGATGGTGATTATAATTTTATCACCAATACCGAGACCAACCAGTTCAAGATGGGATCGCGTGTGGAACTGATTTTCACCCCTGCTTTCAAGAATGAGGACTTCTATCTTACCATGTTGGCAAGATATGAGGCCGGTACGCAGAAGAATACGTATCAGTACACTGGTCAGAACTCCATTCCTAATGGCATAGAATCAGCTACTATCGATGCCAGCCTGATTGGAATGGACAACCAGCCCAGTAGCACCAAGTCGGCTTGGCAGGACTTTATCTACAATGCCCACTTCTCCTATAAGTCGCGTTATACCATAGGTTTCTCATTGCGTGGCGATGGAAACTCTAAGTTCGGACCGAAGAATCCGTGGTTTATTTCACCTGCTGTCTCCCTGCGATACAACCTTAGCGAAGAGCCGTTCTTCACACCTCTGCGTAAGGTCGTTTCGATGTTCGGTATCCGCGGATCTTGGGGTATCACCGGTAGTTCCAACGTTGCAGTCGACAACTATTTCAACCAGTATAATTCTCGTGCCGGACGTTATGGAACCAGCTATTACACCACAATGAGCGGTATGAAACTCGATGATTTGCGTCCGCAGAAAAAGACCGGTCTGAACCTCGGTTTCAACGTAGGTTTCCTCGAGGATATGATTGAGGTCGACCTAAACCTCTATAAGGATAATACCAAGGATCTGATTATGAAGGGCCTGCCCATTCCGACATCAGCCACTTGGAACACTTCTACCGCACTCTCTTACGGAAACGTAGGTGAGATGGAGAACAAAGGTTGGGAGCTGTCTGTTACCGCTAATAAGTTTATCAGGATTAAGAAGTTCTCAGTGACAGCCAGCGTCAACCTGGCTCAGAACGTCAACAAGTTGCTGGAGATGGATCAGCGTGTATTGGACAACCTGAACTCACAACCCAGCTGGAGTAATCGTGGTTCGAAGTCTATTCTCAGCCGCGTCGTGGTGGGTGACCCGCTCTGCTCTATATATGGATTCCAGAACTTAGGCGTGTTCCAATATACTTACGACTACCTCACCAATTACAATACCAAACAACTCCAGTTACAACAGCAGGCTGCTGCCCGTGGCGAGGCCTACGACTGGAACTACGAGGCATGGATCAACCAGCAGTTGGCTGAAGGCAAGACCTTCCCCGTGGCTACTGATGAAGAAGGTAAGGTCATCATGACCAATACTGGTGTGCCCAAGCACCTTGCTTATTATTATGGTGATACAGATTATGAGTTCAAAGGTGGTGATGCCATCTATGAGGATGTCAATCACGACGGTACGATCAATGAACTCGATATCAAGTATCTAGGTAATTCACTGCCGAAGATGCAGGGAGGTTTCAGCTTCACATTCCAATATGGTAACTGGAGGCTGATATCCCGCTTCAACTTCCGTTGGGGTAATAAGATCATCAATACGGCTCGTATGGGTCTGGAGAGCATGTATGGTACAGAGAACCAGTGCTCATCGGTTACCTACCGCTGGCGTAAGGATGGTGATGAGACCGTGATACCACGTGCCCTCTACGGAACGGGCTACAACTATCAGGTGAGTTCACGTTTCGTTGAGGACGGTTCGTTCCTGCGCTTCAACAACCTGCAGATCTCTTACAGCGTTCCTAAGAAGTCACTCAAGAAACTTGGTGTGAACTCGCTTTCTGCTTATGTGACAATGAACAATCTCTTCTGTTGGACGAAGTACACGGGTATTGATCCGGAAATTGCTTCCGGTACCTATACACCAGCCTCTGATGGTGCGACCACTCCAAGGTCTAAGTCTATCACTGCCAGCCTCAGCTTTGGCTTCTAACAAAAGAGTTACATCATCATAAAACATAAAGTATATGAAAAAGATAATTTCAATCATATTTGCAAGCATCGCATTGACATCTTGTGTCGATACGGTCATCTTGCCTGACAACAAGACTGTCGATGACGACTACTGGCAGAAGAAGAGCGAAGTGGATGCTGTTGTTGCAACTGCATATGCCCAGCTGAGAGATGAGGCTGCCATTCGTAACATGATTGTCTGGGGTGACTTCCGTTCCGATGAACTGGTGGTGACCTCTACACTGCCTACCAGTGCTGCCTACAGAACGGCACTGCAGCAGATCTATTCATGCAATATCGAGACAGAGAATGCATTTACTTCTTGGTATCCTTTCTATTCAGCCATCAACTACTGCAACCTGGTGCTGGAGAAGGCTGAGAGTGTGATTGCCGTGGATCCGGATTATACGCGTGGCGACTATGATGCCAATAAGGCACAGATGCTGGCCTTGCGTTCGTTCTGCTATTTCTATCTCACAAAGGTGTTTCATGATATCCCTGTGACACCAGGTGCTTACCTGAACAGTAGTGACGACCTCAATGCACCGCAGGCTAATCCTGATTCAGTACTTACCATGTGTATCAATGACCTGGAGGAGGCTTCTAAGTATGCCGTTTCCGGTTCCACCTATGGCGACTGGCGTGACAAGGGCTATCTGAACCAGGATGGTATCAATGCCATTCTGGCCGATATCTATCTCTGGCGCGGCTCCATCAACCGGAGTGCCAGCGACTACGAGGCTTGTGTGAATTATTGCGACAAGGTGATCCAGGCGAAGAAGGAAGCCTACGAGCAGAATCCTCGCCGTCGTCGCTATGGTGATGAGGAGATGAAGGATTACTATCTCTCCGACTATAGTGATATGTATGAAGACCTCTTCGGACAGACTGGCCAGAATGCGGATGAGAGCATCTTCGAACTGCAGTTCCGCAACTCCAATGTTACTAACAGAGGTCTCGACCAGATGTACTTCCGCTACAACAGTGCCAGCAGCAATGGCTATGGCTATCTGAAGGCTGCGCCTATTTTCGGAAAGGTAGATGCTACGGGTAATGGCGTCTGGGTCAACAGTGTTGATCAGCGTCTTTATGATTTTGTTTACGATGCTACCAGCACGAATACCGAACAGTTCGGTGTCCGTAAGTTCGTGGCTACAAACTATGCAGGCACCAACAATACTGCCGATAGCAAGCGCGATACCCGTGCTCAGGTCTATCAGAACTGGATTCTCTATCGTCTTACCGACGTGATGCTGATGAAGGCTGAGGCGTTGGTACAGCTCTACAACATGGGTGGTAAGGTCGAGGGCGATACCCGCAACGAGGAGGCCTTCGCTATCTGTAAGTTCGTTAACGACCGCGCATTGTCTGATGCCAACAAGGGTTCTTACACCATGAAGTATACCGTCTATAGGGACAAGATGGAGGAACTGGTGCTGGCTGAGCGTGCCCGTGAGCTGTGCTTCGAGGGCAAGCGTTGGTTTGACCTGATGCGTTATAACTACCGTCACACTGAGACACAGGCTGATCTGAGAAAGAAACTGACAGAGGGCTATGTCGCCAATAGCGACGCGTTCTTCGAGTTGGCACTCCGTAAGTATGCCGTGCCTGCTGCCATGAAGGCAAAGATGCGTGACGAGCGTTATCTCTACATGCCGATTAATCAGGACGAGGTGGAAATCAACACTAGTCTTGTGCAGAATCCTGTGTATAAATCTTCTTCTAAGTATTAATCAAGAATTAGAGAATTAAAGAATTATGATTACCAAGATAAATAATAAGAAATGGTCGAGGATTCTGATGACAGGTGTATTCTGCTGTCTCCTGACTCCAGTCTCCTGTCTCCTTTCCAGTTGCAACGAGGAACCGGATGGCTCTAACCTGTTCTCCTCAGACCAGAAGACCATTGCAGAGATGCTGCGTGAGCGTTCAGAACTGAGTGCCTTCTATCGCATTCTGCAAAAGGGTAAGTTCGACAAGTATATGGGAACGTATGGCGAATATACTTGTTTCGCACCCGTCAACGATGGTGTGAACGCGTATCTCGACAGTCTCTATAACGATGAGTCCTACCTTATCTCCAAGGCCAAACTGAAGCACAACGGCATCAAGGAAGATGCCAACTGGAACAGTCTCGACGTGATGGCGAAGGTAGAACTGATGTCCGACTCCTTGTGCGACGATATCGCCCGCTTCCACCTCTCTGGTGAGGAACATATGCAGGTTGACCTCGATGGTACGGCCACCACATGGACCACGATGAAGACAGGCCGTAGCATCCGTGTCGGCAGCTTCGGCGAGGATGCCTACAAGGAGGAATATATCGGTCTTACCAGTCTTAACGACATCTCTGCCATTCTCGACGGTGATATCGAGGCCATCAACGGCATCCTGCATATCTGCTCGAACGTGATTCCACGTTCCGACCGCACCACCGACGACCAGTTGCGTGTGGAGGGTGAGAAAGACCTGAGCATCTTCTATGCCGCCCTTGAGGCAACGGGCTTTGCCGATACCCTCATGATTGAACGCAAGAATAATCCTGACGGTACGGCCATGACCTACGACTTGGGTAACAACCACAACGACCGTGATGGTAACTCTATCTATTATCCCAAGGAGTGTATGATCAAGTGGACCGTCTTTGCCGAGACCGACGATGTGTTCCGCGCTGCCGGCATCAACAGTTTTGCCGACCTGAAAGAGAAGTGTGTGGAGTGGTACGGCAACTGCGGTGCCTGGTATGACTACATCAATGAGAAGGGTATCAAGATCAGCACAGGAGACGACTATACCAATCGGTTTAATGTGGTGAATATGTTTGTGGCCTATCATATCCTGCGTGCCGGTATGCCTATCGACCGCATCGTCTATGAGAAGAATGCCCAGACCAACGCCTCCTGGAACCTCTGCTTCGGCTATGAGCCGCAGGAGTATTTTGAGACCATGCTTCCCAATACGCTTTTGAAGGTATGGGAAACGAACCCTAAGACCTCCAAGGATCTGTGGCTGAACCGTTATCTGACCAACAATACACTGACCAAGCGACTCGGTATGTTCGGTATGCCTAATGACGGCGACCACACGCTGGTATTCAAAGGCGTGTCTGTCAACCGTAATAAGAGCATAGAGACGCTCAACGGCTATATCCATCGTATCAAGGGTATTCTGAAGTACGATCAGAATGCGAAGGACGCCCTCCACGAGCGTCTGCGCCTCGATTCGTCCACCTTCCTCTATGAGTTGATCAACAACGGCCTGCGCTTTGCCACACCGGCAGAGGTGAGTACCCTGAACGGTGGCGGCGACGGTAACCGTATCGCCTTCCAGAACAACTATTTCGACAATATCGTCTGCTACAATCCCGGTACCCTGCTGCGTTTCTGCGTGATGGGCGCTTGGCGAGCCAATAACTCCGACCAGTTCCAGGGATGGGATGTTTACGACTTTGCTGTTAAACTGCCGCATGTGCCTACCGGCGACTATGAGTTGCGTATCATCTATCCTCCGATGGCACGTGGCGGACTGATGCAGTTCTATCTCGGTAATACCTCCAAGCAGTCGGATATGGTGGCCATCGGTATCCCCTTCGATGCTTGTGCCAATCCCTATCAGGATGCTACCATCGGTTATGAGGACATCGTGAACCGTGCCGACGACGAGACTTCCGACTGCGGTGTGGCTAGCGACCAGCGTATGCATGTGCGTGGTTATATGCGTGCGCCGGCTTCCTTCTCACGTGGTACTTATAACACTGTGACCGACCCGCTGACTTATAACGAGAATGATATCTATTCTGCTGCCAGCCAGATTATCGGCTCTACCAGCTGTCGCTCTGAGACGGGCTATGGCACGATGATGCTCCGCCGTATCATCACCACCCAGCGCTTTGAGCAGGGTAAGGATTACTGGCTGCGCATCAAGAACCTGGTGAACGATGCCAACCTCGGCTGGTCGTTCGACTTCATTGAACTGGTGCCGCTTGACATCGTCAACAGCCAGACCATGACAGAAGACTGGTATTAAAATAATTGAGAATTGAAAATTGAAAATTGAAAATTATGATGACAAAGATAAACAATAAGAAATGGGCGAGGAAAGCGATAGCAGGAGTATTCTCCTGTCTCCTGTCTCCTGTCTCCTGTCTCCTTATCTCTTGCTCCGACTATTCTGATTACAACTCAGTGCCGTCGGCAGGCGACCTGCCCAGTGCCAGCCAGACGTTGTGGGAGAATATCTCCAGCGACCCGCAGCTGACCAAGTTTGCGGCGCTGGCTCAGCAGTCCAAGTTCTCCGAGGCACTCAACAGCCCCCGGTTCTATACTGTCTGGGCACCTGTGGATGCCGCCATCAGCGATGCTGAATTCAATCGTCTGAAGGCCAGTGACAGTGCCACCATCGTCAAGCAGTTTATGCAGCAGCACATGACGGAGTACAACTATCCGATCTCCAGTGCGCTGGCAGGTACGACGATTATCTCGCTCAACGCCAAGCACCATCCCTTTACCCAGGATTCCTTTGATGGTATCGGTTACAGTGCCGTCAATATCCCTGCTACCAATGGTGTGATGCACAAACTGAATGGCATGTCGGAGTTCTATCACAACCTCTATGAGAACATCGACAATCTCTCGGGCTGTGACTTGCTCAAGAACTACATCCAGAAATATGACGAGTACTACCTCGATGTCAATGCCTCCGTCATCGGTCCGCTCCGCGATGGTAAGCAAACCTATCTGGACTCAGTGATGAAGAAGCGCAACAATGTGATCAACTCCATCATGAGAGCCAACCTCGAGGATGAGGACAGTACTTATTGCATGCTGATTCCTAACGACCAGGCATGGAGTGAGGCTTATGCTGCCATCAATCCTTGCTACAACTACATTCCGAAGTTGGACTACATGGACCTTGAGAAGAAGACACTTGTCGCCTCTTCGATGAAAGCCACCGATGCCAAGGCCGACAAGGCTGCTGAGGCTGACGGACAGCTGCAGGACTCGCTGACCTGCCGGAACATCGTCAACAACCTGGTTTTCTCTAATTGGTACAAGGGCAATCAGCCACTCTTTGGAAACGGTTCCTTTGCTCCTGGTGATACGGCTTATACCACAAGCGGCCGGTCACTCACCAATATGCAGGATGTGCTGGATCACACCATCGCTGTCAACGAGATGAGTAATGGCGTGGCGCGTACCATCGACCAGTTGACCTTCCGTTCCTGGAATACCTACAATCCGAGAATCAGCGTCATCGCGCCTGAGGCTACGATGAAGGTGACCAAACTGACCGCTCATAGCATCCCTCTGGAAAGCCTCGCAGGACGCGACAGCCTCTTCAGCAAGGTACCGAGGATGTTCCACCAGTGGCTCTTCCCCCAGACCTCCCGATTCTTTACTTACGTGGCGGTCGACAGTGCCAATATCGACGGTACAACCGGTAAACCGGAGTTCAGTTTCGCTCTGAGAACCGGACGTGGAAGCAGTCAGGGCCAGGGTGTTCGTTCAACGACCTATCACATCTATGTGGTCACTGTTCCTGCACAGGTGGAGGAGCCGCTGGCCGATGTGAAGCCTTACTACCTGCGCTTCTATCTCAGCTGGACCGATGCCGACAACAAGCAGCAGCTAACCGTACTGCCTCAGGGCTCAAAGGCATCATCGGAGATTACAACCGATAACGGTGAGAGCACAGAGACACTTACTTGTGTAGGTGATCCAGGACGTGTTAACGTCATTGATCTTGGTGAGTTTACCTTCCCGGTCTGCTATCATGGCCTGGATGCTTATCCCAGCCTGACGATGATGCACACCAAGAGCTACACCTCTTCTGCCAACCGTAAGAAATACGATCAGCAGATGCGTGTGGCTGGTGTCTTCCTCATTCCGAAGGAATACAACGACTTATGGGCTAATAACGAATAATGACGACGATGAAAAAGATATTTCTATTTTTGATTGCATTCCTTGTAGCAAGCCCAGTGGCTTTTGCGCAGGATGATTTCGATGAGGAGGAGACCTCTACGACCTTCAAGGCACCTAAGCGTACCCAGACGGTCGATACGAATCCGACCATCAATGTGAAAGGTCTTGTGATCGATGCCGCCACCAAGACACCCTTGGCCGGTGTGCGCTTGAAGACCCTCAACGATGACCGTTATGCTGCCATGACTGATGGTGATGGTAAGTTCACCATCAAGGTGCCCACCTTCGCCACCGTGCTCTTCGTGCAGTCGCCGAAGTACATGTCGCAGCAGGTAGGTATCGTCGCCGGCGATTCCACCCAGCAGGTGCGTATCTCGATGCTTAGCGATGCCTTCTCGCCCATGTATGAGGACGGCACCACCATCACGGCCAAGAACAGTTTCGTCTCCGACGGCAATGGACTGACCATCGATGAGGAGATGACCGAGAAGTTGGGTGGCGATATCCGCATGAACATGCATTCCGGCAACCTTGAGCAGGGCGCTGCAATGTTTATCCGCGGTATCAGTTCGATCAATGCCAATGCACAGCCCCTCGTCATCCTCGATGGTGTGGAGCTCGATATGCAGCAGAGCAGACTGTCGCTGCATCAGGGCGACATCTTCAATATGTTGTCGACCATCTCGCCTGAGGATATCGACAAGGTGACAGTGCTGAAGAATGCCACCGCCCTCTACGGTGCCCGTGGTGCCAATGGCGTCATCCTGATCGACACCAAGCGCGGACACTCGATGGCAACGCGTATCGATGCCAAACTCGGGGTGGGGTGGACCTTCGTGCCCAATTATCCCACGATGATGAATGCGGCGCAGTATCGTAACTATGCCGTCGAGGCTCTCGGCACCGTTCCTGAGGTGAAGGAGCGCATCGGATCACTGAACAATCCCCTGCAGTTCAACTTCCTCAACGATGCTAAGGACGGCTACTATTACAATACCTATCACAACGATACCGACTGGAGCGACTATGTGTATCGCACAGCCCTGACCCACAACTATAGTATCAATGTGCAGGGTGGTGACGACATCGGTATGTACAACCTCTCCGTGGCTTATATCCAGACCATGAAGAATGTAAAGTCTACCAGTTACGACCGCATCAATGTGCGTTTCAATACCGATATCAAACTGCTGTGGAACCTGACGACGAAGTTCGATATGTCGTTCTCACGCACTAATCATAACCTCTTCGATGAGGGTATTGCTGCCGACCTGAATGCCGGTATCATCACCTCGCCCGCCTTCCTGGCGCTGATCAAGAGTCCGCTGCTCAATCCTTATCAGTATAACAAGAACATCAACGCGTTTACCTCGCTGCTTGCAGATGCCGACGACCTGTTCAGCACCCTGAACGACGGCAACTATTCGCAGGCCAACCCGCTGGCGCTGATGACCAACGGCTCTGGTGAGCGTAAGAACCGTAACGAGAACACCTTCTTCAACGTCACGCTGACACCTACCTACGAAATCAGTAAGGACTGGAAGTTGACCTCTCATTTCAGTTACTACCTCAACCGTAACTCGCAGGCTTACTATCGTCCCAACATCGGTCTGCCTTCGTTCGCTATCGAGAATCTGGGTACGGTCTATTCCAAGACCGCCTCTATCTTCTCCAAGGAGATCAACGTGTTGAGTAACACCCACATCGATTGGAACAAGAAATTCGGTGCCCACGACATCGCTGCGATGGGTGGCTTCCGCTATACCTATTTCTCATACGACAATAGCGACCTGGGTACACAGTACTCCACGAAGCTCGAGGACGATAAGAACCCGAAACTCGCTACGGGCAACGATGTCTACTCCACCGTCAAGGGTGCCGACGATGTCTGGAAGAACATGCAGTGGTATCTCTCCGGCGACTATAACTACATGAACAAATACTTCGCCACCGTCTCTGTGCTGGCTGAGTCGAACAGCCGTTTCGGCAGCAATGCTAATGGTGGTGTGAAGCTGGCCGGTGTGAAATGGGCCGTATTCCCCAGCGTGCAGTTGGGCTGGGTGATGAGCAACGAGAACTGGTTCCCGAAAAACTCTGCCATCAACTACCTGCGCCTGAATGTCGGCTTCGACATGAGCGGTAATGACGGCATCAGCAACTACGCTGCCCGCACCTCGTTTAATACCGTGCGCTACAACTACAGCGAGATTGGTATGCAGCTCACCAATGTGGGTAACGAGGAGATCAAGTGGGAGACCACGTCGAAACTGAATGTCGGTTTGCAGGCCAACTTCTTCAACAACCGTCTGGGTCTGAGTGCCAACTACTTCATCCATAGCACCAAGGACCTGCTGGCCCTGAAGACGTTTGAGAACCCCATCGGCGGTATCAACAACTACTGGACCAACGACGGTGAGATCAAGAACACTGGTTTCGAGGTGGGCATTAACGGCAAACCCATTGCCACCCACGACCTGAGTCTGGAGGTTGGTGCTACCATCGGTCACTATAAGAACGAGGTCAAGGCGCTGGCCAACGGCAACTACACCTCTTCTATCTATGGCGACAACAATATCCTGACCGCTGTGGGCAACCCCGTGGGCGTGTTCTACGGCTACAAGACCAAGGGCGTCTTCGCCACGACCGAGTCCGCACAGGCTGCCAACCTCTATATCGTCGACGAGACAGGTGCACGTGAGTATTTCGCTGCTGGTGACATGTTCTTCGAGGATCTGAACAACGACGGCAAGATCGACGCTGCCGACAAGAGCATCATCGGCGACCCCAATCCCGACCTCTTTGGTAACATCTTCCTCAACCTCAGTTGGAAGCGCTTCACCCTGGGCGTGAACTTCAACTACAGTCTGGGCAACGACATCTACAACTACGAGCGTGCCATCCTCAATAGCGGTTCTACGCTCTACAACCAGCAGGTGGCTGAGATTGCCCACTGGCGCTACGAGGGTCAGCAGACCACGTTGCCACGCGTCAGCTACGGCGATCCCATGGGTAACAACCGCTTCAGCGACCGTTGGATTGAAGACGGCTCTTACTTGCGTCTGAAGAATGTCCGCCTGGCTTATCAGGTGCCCATCCCCGAGTCGTGGCAGTCATGGCTGCAGGGCATCTCCGTATGGGCCGAGGGCGGCAATCTCTTCACCCTCACCAAGTATACGGGTAGCGATCCCGAGTTCTCCGCCAGCAACCACCAGCTCTATCAGGGCATCGACTGCGGCAACATCGCTCAGGGACGCGTCTTCTCTATGGGCGTCAAGATCAACCTTTAATAATGCATAATTAATAATGCATAATTCATAATATAAAGAAAGATGAAACATATAATTAATAACAAAATCAATAAGGGTAAGCGCAGCCTATTATGCATTATGCATTATGCATTATGCATTAGCATGCTGTTCGCATCATGCTCCGACATGCTCGAGTCCGACAGCTCGCGTCAGTTGTTCGACCCGGCACTCGACCAGAAGACCGACTCTGTCTTCTATGCCTACGGTGTCATGCAGGCCATGCAGCAGCTGGCCGACCAGTATTACTTCCAGAACGAGCTGCGTGGCGATCTGGTGAAGCCCACCGACAAGGCTTCGCTCCATCTGCGCGATCTGGCTTCGTTCACGGCCGATGCCACCAACAAGTACGACAGCGTGTACCTTTATTACAAGGTCATCAACAACTGTAACTATTATCTGGCCCACCGTGATACCACGCTGGCCACGGGTGCCCGCAATGTGGTGTGCAACGAGTATGCCGCTATCGCCTCGTTCCGTGCATGGACCTATCTGCAGCTCGCCCGACAGTACGGTAATGTGCCTTACATCACCGAGCCTGTCACCACCATTGCCCAGATCAATGCCAACACCTCGATGACGAGCTATGATGCCATTCTTCAGGGAGAGGCCCAGATGCTCGAAGGCCTCAAGGCCCGCTATAGCGACGAGCAGCTGGCCGTGCCTACCTTCGGACAGACATCGCGCTCCATCGGCCGACTCAACTGGAAGGACGACCGTGGTCAGAACGTCGAGAAGTTCATCAGCCCCAGCAGGTGCTTTATCCCCCTCAATATCGTGCTGGGTGATATCTATCTCGAACTGGGTCAGTATGAGCAGGCTGCCACGTGCTACTATCAGTATCTGCGCTATGCGGGATTCATCGATCCGAGTAATATCTCCGTCAACTACAACAATTCCTTGAGAACCATCTCTAGCCAGTACAGCCCTATCTTCAAGGACTTCACTGAGTGGCCCATCGATTATAACGATTCCAAGAACAGTTCGCTTTTCAATCAGATGCCTGTCTGGGAGAATGCCTTCTCTCACGGGTCTTCTTCTGGCGATGTAATCTCCTACATCCCGATGGCGGTGAACTATACGATGGGTAAGACCTCTGACGTTCCGGCATCCTTCGGCTATAACTACTATGGCACCGACTCGAAGGATGCGGTGCAGGTGGGAGGCAGCGAAATCTTCAGTTGTCCCAAGACACAGGACATCCAGATTGTGCCTTCTCAGGTCTATATCGACTCTGCCCGCCGTGCGCAGTACTACTATTTCACTGAGCAGGTGAAGGTGGCACCCTTCAACTGGATCGTGAAGAATGCACCACTCGGCGATGCTCGTGCCTCGATCGTGATGATGGGCGAAGGTGCCGACTCCTCATACGTCTACACCCTCAAGCCCTCTACGGCCTATATCTATCTCTACCGCAACGCCACGGTATGGCTCCACCTGGCTGAGGCCATCAACCGCATGGGTTATCCCGATGCTGCCTTCGCCGTGCTGAAGAACGGTCTGCACTCCGAGCTGCCCAACTACCGTTATCAGGAGGTGTATCTCAAGGACCAGCAGGGCAACGACTCTATCGACGAGAGCGGTAACAAGGTGCTCGATATGACACAGGCCCACGTCGACGATAAGTATTACCTCACGCCAGAGTCCTACGAACTGCTCACCACCCGTCTGCCGTTCCTGGCACAGGCCAATTCCGACATCTTCAGAAATGGTGCCAACAAGTCGTTTGTCGGTATCCACTTCCACGGCGCCGGTGCCGTTGAGGATCTTTACTCCAGCTATCGTTACAGCACCGTGGTCAAGACGAAGATTGCCGACATCAGCAAGAAGTTCGGTCTCAATCTGACCAACTACACCAAGGACGACTATATCAACGCGATGGAGGACCTGCTCTGCGATGAGTATGCGATGGAGTTTGCCTTCGAGGGCACCCGCTTCTCCGACCTCCGTCGTCTGGCCATCCACAAGAACCAGTCAGGTATCTATGGCGGTGGCTTCGGCGACAAGTGGCTCAGCCGCAAGCTCGAGAACAACGCTCCGGGCATCACAACCCAGAACTGTTACTTACCTTACAAATAATGATAAGAAAAATCCCCGTTCAGTTAAGAACGGGGAATTTTTTTACCTTTTACTTTTTTACCTTTTTACTTTTTTACCTTTCCTTTCGTTGCCCAGACGAAATAGCCGATCAACAGGATGTACGCCACGAGCGAGCAGACCTCCGAGAGTGGATTGGCCAGCCAAGCCTCGTTGACGGGATTGAAACCGCCGAAGCGCAACAGCGCACTCACCACGCCCATCAGCGCTCCTCCGGCAATGAATCCCGAGGCAATCAGCGTTCCCTTCTCGCCACGACGCTCGTTCACCGCCTTATCCTTCGAGCGTGTCGTTACAAACCAATTGACGGCACCACCCACCAGCAGCGGCACGTTCAGTTCCAAGGGGATAAACATACCCAGGGCGAAGGCCAGTGCGGGAATCTTCATCCATGTGAGTACGATGGCCAGCAGCGCGCCGATGCCATAGAGCAGCCAGGGAGCGCCCGAGCCGTTCATCATCGGTTCGATCACGGCTGCCATCGCATTGGCCTGAGGAGCCACGAGATGGCCCTCCTGATTGGGATCGAAGCCGTAGGTCTGGTTCAGCAGCATCATCACACCACCCACGGTGGCAGCGCTCACCAGCGTACCCAGGAATTTCCATTGCTGTTGCTTCTTGGGCGTCGTACCCAGCCAGTAACCGATCTTCAGGTCGGTGATGAAACAGCCCGCCATCGATAGCGCCGTACACACCACGCCACCCATGATCAGCGCCGCCAGCATGCCCTCGCTGCCGTTCAGTCCCACGGCGGCCATTACCACCGAGGCCAGTATCAGCGTCATCAGCGTCATACCGCTCACGGGGTTAGAGCCCACAATGGCAATGGCATTCGCCGCCACGGTGGTGAAGAGGAAGGCGATGACGGTCACCAGCAGGATGGCCACCACCGCGAAGAGCAGGTTGTGCATCACACCCAGCCAGAAGAATACAAAGGTCACCAGCAGCGCCGTGATCGAGGCGATGGCAATAAACCGGAACGACAGGTCGCGCTGCGTGCGCAACGTCTCGGCCTCACCGCTCTTGTCACCTTTCAGTTCCTTGGCGGCCAGTCCTACGGCATTCTTGATGATGCCCCACGACCGGATGATGCCGATGATACCCGCCATCGCAATACCGCCGATACCGATAGAACGGGCGTAGGTCTTGAAGATAGTCTCCGGCGACATTTCGCCCACGGCCGTCGTCACCTCAGCACCGCCGATGCTCAGCACCTGGTCGCCGAAGATCAGCGCCATACCCGGCACGATAAGCCACCACACGCACAGCGAACCCAGCGTGATGTAGAGCGCATATTTCAGTCCGATGATATATCCCAGTCCCAGCACGGCGGCACTCGTGTTGATCTTAAACACCAGCTTCGCCTTGTCGGCCAGCACCTCGCCCCAGCCGATCACACGACTGGTGAAGTTCTCGTTCCACCAACCGAAGGTGGCCACGAAGAAGTCGTAAAGACCACCCACCACGCCTGCCAGCAGCAATGGCTTGGCCTGGTCACCGCCCTTGGCTCCGCTCACCAGCACCTGTGTCGTGGCGGTTGCCTCGGGGAAGGGATATTTGCCGTGCATCTCCGACACGAAGTACTTGCGGAAAGGTATCAGAAACAGGATGCCCAGGATACCGCCCAGCGCCGAGGCCATGAAGATCTTCAGGAAGTCGGCCTGCATGTCGGGATACTTCGCCTGAAGGATGTAGATGGCGGGCAGCGTGAAGATAGCGCCGGCCACCACGGCTCCCGAACAGGCACCGATCGACTGGATGATGACATTCTCGCCCAGGGCCTTGCTGCGCTTGGCAGCCGTCGACACGCCCACGGCAATGATGGCAATGGGAATGGCCGCCTCAAACACCTGACCCACCTTCAGTCCCAGGTAGGCCGCCGCTGCCGAGAAGAGCATCGCCATCAGCACGCCCCACGTCACCGACCATACGTTCACTTCCGGGTATTGCTTCCCTGCCGACATCATCGGCTCGTAGCTTTCCCCCTCTTTCAGCTCCCTGAACGCATTCTCAGGCAGCCCTTGTTGCATTTCTTTTTCTTCCATAATCTCTTAGGTTTTCCATGCAAATGTACGGATTATTTCTGAATCCTCCAAACTTTCCGCCAGAAACTCAAAAATTATTTGGTTTTCTCCCAACTAATTAATACCTTTGCAACATGATTATAAACTATTCTTATTAATATGGTATACAATGAAATTGGAAAGACCGGTATGAAGGTCTCGAACCTGAGTTTTGGTGCATCGTCGCTGGGTGGCGTGTTCCACAGCATCCGCGAGGAAGAGGGCATTAAGGCTGTCTATACCGCCGTGGAGAACGGCATGAACTTCATCGATGTGTCGCCTTATTACGGTCACTATAAGGCCGAGACGGTGCTGGGAAAGGCCCTGAAGGGCATCCCCCGCGACAAGTATTACCTCTCGACGAAAGTGGGCCGTTACGGTCAGGATGGCGTCAACACGTGGGACTACTCAGCCCGTCGCGTCACCGACAGCGTCTACGAGAGTATGGAACGCCTGAATATCGACTATATCGACCTGATCAATGTGCACGACATCGAGTTCCAGGGCGACCGTGAGGGTGGCTTGCAGCTGATCGTCGACGAGACATTGCCCGCTCTGGTGGAACTGAAGAAGAAAGGTGTGGTGGGTCACGTGGGCATCACCGACCTGCAGCCCGAGAACCTGAAATGGGTCATCGAGCATTGTGAGGAGGGTACTGTGGAGAGTATCCTGAACTTCTGTCACTATAGTCTGAACGATACGTTGCTGGCCGACTATCTCGGTTTCTTCGAGATGCATGGGGTGGGGGTGATCAATGCCTCGCCGTTCTCGATGGGACTGTTGTCGAGTCGTGGGGCACCTGCGTGGCATCCCGCCTCGAAGGACCTGCGCAATGCCTGTGCCAAGGCGGCAGAATACTGTCTGGAGGTGGGCTATCCGATAGAGAAGCTGGCCGTGCAGTTCTCCACCAGCCTGAACCCGCGCATCGCCACGACGCTCTTCAGCAGCGCCAATCCGCTGAATGTGCTGAAGAATATAGAATATGTCAACGAGCCGATGGACTTGGACCTCGTAGCGAAGGTGCAGGAGATTATCGGTGACCAGATGTTTGTCCGTTGGAAGAACAGTTGAAATAAACAACGGATTATACGGATTTAACGGATTGTTTTTTGCGATGCAAATCCGTGTAATCCGTGCAATCCGTTGTCTTTAAAAGAATATTATGGTTATAATTGATGCGCATTCACATTTGTGGCTGAGGCAGGATACCAGCTGGGACGGGAAGCCCATCCGTTCGCTGAAGAATGGTCGGAGCATCTTCCTCGGTGAGGAGGTGCAGATGATGCCGCCGTTTATGATCGACAGTCAGAACTCCGCCGAGGTGTTCCTCTCGAACATGGACTACGCCCAGGTGGGAGCCGCCGTGGTGGTGCAGGAGTTTATCGACGGTCTGCAGAACGATTACCTGGAGCAGGTTCAACGCCAGTATCCCGACCGTTTCCTCTGTTGTGGCATGCCCGACTACCGTCAGCCGGGATTCTACGCCCAGGCTGAGGAGCTGATCCTTCAGCGTGGTTTCCGCGGCATTGCCATTCCCGGCCATCGTCTCTTGGGTAAACCCCTGACCTCCGACGAGATGATGCGGATGTTCCGGCTGATGGAAGAGAAAGACATCGTGCTGAGCATCACCCTCGAAGACGGCGACCGACAGGTCAGCGAGCTCAGCGAGGTTATCAGCGAATGTCCGCAGCTACGTATCGCCATTGGTCACTTAGGCATGGCCAATCCGCCGCAGACACCTTGTTGGGAGAATCCCAGCTGGCGTCGTCAGATTGCATTGGCGCAGCATCCGCAGGTGATGATCGAGATGGGCGGTATCACGTGGCTCTACAATGCGGAGTTTTATCCCTTCCCCTCGGCCGTCCGTGCCATCCGTGAGGTGATCGATATCGCTGGTGCCGACAAGCTGATGTGGGGCTCCGATTATCCCCGTACCATCACCGCCATCACCTACCGCATGTCGTACGACTTTATCCTGAAATCGCTGGAACTCTCCGATGCCGACAAACGGCTGATCCTCGGCGAGAACGCCTGCAGGTTCTACGGCTTTAAGCATCTCCCCGAACTGCCCTATATCAAGAATATGTCGGAATGATCGTCGTGATGCTAACATTGTTTGCCCTCGTGGTGGTAGGCTACATAGCGGGCAAACTGGGATACCTGGGAGGCGACTTCGACCGCCAGCTGTCGCGGTTGGTCATCAACATCACTTGTCCCGCCCTGATCCTGTCGTCGGCGATGACGGGCGAGTTGCCTGATAGGAAATATATCCTGCCGTTGCTGCTCATCAGCACATTGACCTATCTGGTGCTGACGGGTGCCGGCTTCCTCCTGCCACGCTATCTCACGAAAGACCGCAGCGTGCAGGGCCCCATCGGTTTCGCTTTGATCTTCGGCAATGTGGGCTTCATGGGTTATCCCGTGGTGGCATCGATCTTCGGTCACGAGGCCGTGTTCTATGCCGCCGTACTGAATGTGGTGAACACCTTCGCCGTGTTTACCATCGGTACCATCCTTATCAACGGTGCCAGCAGCGAGAAAGAACGGTTTGAGAAGAAGGTCCTCTACAGCACACCGATGCTCGCCGCCTATCTGACGATGGGTATCGTGGCGCTCCGTATCGACAATATCCCCGAGGCCATCAGCCAGCCGTTGACGATGCTGGGCAACATCACCGTCCCCGCCGCCCTGCTCATCATCGGCTCATCGATGTCGCAGTTGTCGCTGCGCACGATGCTGGGCAACCGCACCGTCTATGCCACCACGCTGTTGCGCCTGGCGCTGTTGCCCGTGGGTGTGCATTTCCTGATGCGGCTCGTAGGCTTCGATCCGTTTGTGGTGAACATCAATACGCTGGTCATCGCCATGCCCGTGGCCACCTACGGCACCATCCTCTGTCTGAAATACGGCAAGGACACAACGATGATCACCGAGGTTACCTTCATCACCACCCTCATCTCGATGGTCAGCATCCCGTTGCTGGTGACGCTGCTCTTCTAGATAAAGAATCCCCCGCAAAACTGCGGGGGATTCTTAGTTTAGAAGGGGCCGTAGCGCCTAGTCTTTGTCGAGACCGTCGCCGCCGTCACCACCGTCGTAGCCGGTGCTGCCAGTGTTGATGATCAGCGTGCTGGCCTGACCGGGCATCGCGAAGTTGCCGGTGTACACGCCCTCAGACTCGGTGAGCTCGATGCTCGAGCCGTTCAGCGTGGCCGTCGGGGTCTGACCCTCAGCAGGCGTGATGCTGATCTCCACCTCATCGTCCTCGCTCAGGTTGCTGCCCGAGGTCAGGGCATTGCCGTTGAGTGTCACGGTGGCTGAGCCAGAGCCGCTGGTTGCGATGGTCAGGGCGAAGTTGGTCGCACTCGGATTACTCGGATTATTCGGAGTATTCTGATCACTCTGATTACTCTGACCGCTCTGATTACCCTCGCCGTTAGCCTCCTTCCACTTGGCGATGGCTGTCTCAATAGGCGTCAAGTTGGTCACCTTTTTCTTCTTACCATCGATGGTCACCTCCTGGGTGTCGATGATGTTACGGAACTCCAGCGAGCAATACTCCTGCTTGAAGCGGCGCGAGGTGATGTTCTCGTCTTCCACGCCATAAGGCAGGAATCGGATGTGAACACCCTTCACCACAGCGTTGGGATCGGCACCCTCCATATCGGGGATGTCATTCAGAGGCTTGTCCACCGAGCAGGTGGGCAGGAAGGTACCCAGAGGATCGAGCCGGATGGGCACACCCTGACTGATCAGTTCGGGCAGACACTGGGTGATCTTCTTCAGCACGCCCTCGATGATGTCGAGCGTGTAGATCGAACCGTGGTCTGACATGTGTTTCGCAAAGCCCTTCAGCGTGAGGGTCTCCTGCGTGTCAACTTCGGGATAGTACTTGCCGTAGCCAGCGTTCTTCACGTTCTTGTTCTGGCGCAAGTTGATTCCCATCTTAATTTCATTTGTAGCCATTTCTTAAAAGTTTTTTTATGGTATTGGACTACTAAGTGCGACCAGCTGCATCGGGTGGCCGCTTCCCGCCTTTATTAAGGATCCTTTTTACAGCTACAAAGTTACAAAAAATATCTGAAACCACCAAACATTTCCGCAACTTTTTTCGTTAAAAATTACACAGTAGGAACCGTCCCTACTGTGTAATTTTTTTAGCTAGGGGGGTAGGAAAATGGGGTGCTTATTCGTTATATATATAGAATGAGTACAAAAAAGACAGAAATAGAAGAATTATATACCGGCAGTTATCAGCGGTTGTTGACGAAGGCAAGACAGATGCTGAAGGACGAAGCCGATGCCAATGACGCCGTGAGCGATGTGTTCGCCAGAGTGGCGGAAGGTTCGCTGAGATTGCCAGAAGGGCATGAGGAGAGCTATCTGATGGTGACCATCCGCAATCTCTGCATTGATCGCATCCACAGACTGACGCTTCGTGAAAGAGTGGAACGCAGACTGTCGCTCTCTGATCCCAGTATGACGTCGACAGAAAGCCAGCAGGAACATGTAGCAGAGATGATCGACTATGCGGAAAGAACTCTTTCCAAACAGACCTGGCGCGTGTTTCAGTTGCGATTCGACGAGGGACTGCGCTACTGGGAGATAGCTGCCCGGCTCGGCATCAGCGAAAAGGCCGTCTACAAACACCTGGCCAAGGCCCTGCAAACACTAAAAGAGAAATTTAATCCTACAGGCATATGAAAGATATCGAAGATCTGCTCCGTATGACAGAGCGTCCGCAGGACTATACGGACGAGGAGCTGCAACAGTTGATGAGCGACCCCGACATGCGGGCATACTATGAGCTGATGGTGAAAGCTGAAGAAGGCTTTACCCAGCGGAATACCAAGCGCGACAAAGCCAGGAGGCTCTGGAAGATAGCCGCCATGTTCGTCGGCATCATCCTGTTGTCGGGCCTTACCTTCGCAGCGGTGCATCTCATGAGGAGTCAGAAGACAGAAGTCAGGAGTCAGGAGACGGAGGCGGTAACCACCTCTCAACCCTCAACTCTCAACTCTCAACTCCCGGAATCCGACACCATCCGCACCTTCGAGAATGCCGAGCTGCAACAGATCCTCAGCGAGCTGGCCGACCACTACCATCTGGAAGTGGACTATCGCAATGAGCAAGCCCGGCACGTCCGTCTCTACACCAAGTGGAACACCGCAGCCCCATTAAGTCAGATCGTAGAGCGACTGAACAACTTCGAAAAGGTCAACATCCGTCAGACCAACAAACAAATCATTGCTGAGTAGTCATGAAACGCATCCTGTTCCTTACGCTCTCATGTGCTCTCAGCATCCTGACTCAGGCGCAGCACACGTTTCAGGGCACTTCACTCTCAGAGGCATTGATCGAGCTCGACAAATCGTCGAAGCATTACGACATCTCCTTTGTCTATGATGAGTTGGAGGACTTCACCGTTACCAAGACCGTGAAGCTGGGCCGCTCGCTGCCCGATGCCGTGCGCGAAGTCTGCGGGTTCTATCCCGTCAGAGTTCATGTCAAGGGCCGCGACATCCTCGTGGAGTGCATCCAGAAAGACCGCACGAAACTCAGAGGACGTCTGGTAGGTCCCGACCACCAGCCCGTTGCCTACGCCAATATCACCCTATTTCCCCCGTCCGATTCTGTTTGTATAGGTGGCGGTGTGAGCAATGAGGCTGGCGACTTCGTGATTCCCTGTGGGGCAGAGCGTGCCAAGGTCAGGATCAGTTGCGTGGGATTCAAGACCATCGAACGGGTAATGCCCATCGGCGATGCAGGCACTATCCGGTTGCAGATGGAGAACAATTACCTGAGCAACGTCAATGTCAGCGGACGAATGCCCGTCATCCGCAGCGAGGCCGACCGTCTGCAGTATATCGTGAGTAACGACGAGTTTGCCCGTGGGCTCAATGCCCAGGAACTGCTCAGCCGTGTGCCGATGGTGAACATGGCGGGAGGGCGCGCCATGATTCTTGGCAAGGGAACTGCCCGTTTTATGCTCAACGGACGCATTACGGATATGGGCAACGAGGCCATCCAGCAGAAACTCTGGACCCTGCGCTCTGAGGATATCGAGCGCATCGAGGTGATTTCCACACCCTCAGGCCGCGATATGACGGAGATGGGAGGCGGTTATATCAACATCGTGATGCGACGCGACCAGACACTCGGCTGGCGAGGTGACGTCAGTGCAGAGGCTGGCCTTAGTGACGATTGGAGCGAACGAGCCAGCGCCTCTGTCAGCTACGCCTCCGAGAAGTTTGACATGACACTTGATGCCCACGGTGGCCGCACCACGCAGACAACGGACAATGTAACGGATTATAATATTCCCAATATGATATTTTGTACATCAGATACCCGCTCCAAACAAACAGATAAAGAGGTGGCTGCTAATCTGATGCTTCGCTATCTTCCTACCAAAAATCTAGAGTTGGGAACAATGTTATCATGGCATACTCTTTGGTCAGATAGAACAACAGAAGGTTTTATGAACTTCTCATGGTCAGAAGCAGAATTATTACCTGACGACAATACAATGACAAAGAGTCTGACTGCCTACTGCGATTGGCGGTTCGACACGAAAGGGAAACAAATCTGTCTCACCTACAACAATTACAAGAAAGATGACGATACAAAGACTGATGTTTTGTACGATAGTTCATCATTATTTTCGTCTGTTGTAAAAAAAGATTTGACTGAATGGCAATGTGCAACAGACTATCACATTCAGTCTGTCAGATTGGACATGTCGCTACCATTCAGCTTCGTAACTATCGATGCAGGTGTCTCCTATACAAGCATCAAAAATCAAGGCCGTTCAAAACACACGCCTACAACACACACCTATCATCTAGGTTCGAGACGTGACGACTTCGATTGTCTGGAAAAGACCAAGGCTGCTTTCCTGTCATTTCATCATGAATGGGATATATACGCTATTAAGATGGGCCTTCGCTATGAGCATATAGGTGAGAATAAAGATGTAGATGTCGCAATTGCTACAGTTGGTACGCCATCATCTAATAGAATTACCAACATCGATCCATCATATAATTTATCAACACGTGACTACTGGCTGCCGTCGTTCAATTTCTCTTTCAAACCGAAGGATGGACATCAAGTCAGTTTGACATGGGGTACAGGTACAATACGCCCCAACTTCTATGACCTTAATCCCCTTCGTATTTTCAAGACCGGATATGAATATTTTGAGGGTGATCCCAAACTAGAAGCCAGCCGAACGAGCAATATAGAGCTAAGCTATCAGAACCATCGTGGACTATTTGTTTCCGGCTATCATCATCACACCAGTAACAAAGTGGAACAGAGTACGGAAGTTGGATATGTATATGCAACACCAGATCAATTATATGTATGTTTATTTCCTGAGAATTTAGATCGGGCAGACAAGACGGGCTTTTATCTTCGTTACCAGCATCAACTAACCCCCAATTTATTAGCTACAGTCGAAGGTGAGACCTGCTATCAGGATTTTGAGAATGCATATCCTAATCCATTTGTTGCTCCATATAAATTCCATGGATGGGGAGAGCGCCTGGTCCTATCTGCCGACTGGTATCTGAACCGCCGGCATACACTTCTGCTAAATTCCCGCTATCAGCATTGGTTCTCTGACTATACTGGCACCACCAAGACCGACGGCTATGGCTATTTCTTTTTTGCCTTGCGTTATTCGATGCTGGACGATCGTCTCAGATTATCGCTTGTGGCCAATGATCCTTTCCATCAACATGTTACCGATGAAACCATGAATAAAGTATATTCTAAATTTAATAATTACACAACGCAATACCAGTTCAGCCACACCAATCATCATGCACATTACGTCGGTCTCACAGCCACTTATTCCCTCGGCAGTAAGAAGGTCCGCCGCGTCCATCACGATACGAAGGACACAGAGCGACAGCGTGCTGAAAAGTTATCAAAATAGTTTTTTCTAACAATTTAAATAAATAATGTATGAGAAAGTTTTTGTTTTATTCGATGGTTCTTGTTTTATCGGTAGGAATGACAGGATGTAGAAGTGATGACGAAGAGAAGGAAGTGAATGAGGTGAAAGCCAACGATATTTCATTATCGTTTATGAATGCCACTTATGGGGAAGTTTCTCAGAGTGACCTGCCAATCTGGATTTCCACGATGATTGATCAGATTAATCGAAACTACTCAGAGAATAAGG
>JAEEGJ010010168.1_pt1 | contig 24675 bp, 23 predicted proteins | sample 8958761 | NCBI WGS metagenome assembly JAEEGJ01 (sample SAMN16246546, study PRJNA631951) | gut metagenome | biome: gut microbiome; feature: rumen; material: RS-attached | host: Bos | place: Iran: Karaj | collected 2018-10 | reverse complement strand
AATGACGCTTCTCATTTTCCTTTTCTCCGAGACTATCCCGAAGAGCATCGCACGCGCCAACGCCGACGCCTACGCGGCCGCGGTCTCGCTGCCGGTCATGATCCTGATGTACGTCCTGACGCCGCTCAACCTTCTTTTCCGCGGCATCGGCGGCCTCATAAAGCTTATCTTCCCGAAAAAGGAAGACGTCCCCAGCTTCACCGAGGACGAGTTTTCGACCATAGTCGAAAACGTCCGCGACGAAGGGCTCATAGAGCCGGAGGAAAGCGAGCTCATCAAATCGGCGATCGAGTTTTCCGATACCGAGGTGCGCGAGGTCATGCACCCTCTCTCGGAAATGGTCGCGATCGATATCAAGGCCCCGGAGGCCGAGGTCGAGCGCGTCATACTCGAGCAGAAGTATTCGCGTCTGCCCGTATACGCGGGCTCGCGCGAGAGGATAATAGGCGTCCTCTGCGTCAAGGACTGCCTTCCCAAATACATCCGCGGGGCTAAGGTCGATACGGGCAGGCTCATGAAACTTCCCTATCTCATTTCTCCGGATGCAAAGATAGATCAGGTCTTCGAGGGCCTCGGAAGAAGGCGCACGCATTTCGCCGTAGTCACCGACGAGAACGGCTGCGCGACGGGCTTCATCACGATGGAGGACATCATGGAGGAGCTTGTCGGGGAGATATACGATGAGGACGACGTCGTTCGTCCGGCGATAAACGAGGCGGCGCAATGAAAACTGCCCTGCTGATACTTCTCCTCGTCTTCCTCGTCGCGGCTTCCGCTTTCTTCTCATCCTCCGAGATCATATACGCCACGGCGAACAAGATACGCCTGCAGAAGCGGGCGGAAGGCGGCTCGAAGCGCGCCGCGCTCGCCGTCAGGATCTCCGACGACTACCCCAATTTCCTCTCGACCGTCCTCGTCGGGAACAACCTCGTAAACATAGCTTTCTCCTCCGCAGTCGCCGTTTTGGGTCTCATGCTCTGGGGCATGAGCGAGGGCGTTGCGTCTCTCGCGGCAACGGCGATACTGCTCGTTCTCGGCGAGATAATCCCGAAGCTTATCGGTACTTACAGGGCCGACGCGCTCATAGTCCCCTATGCGAGGCCCATTCGCCTCTGCAGGATAATCTTCTTCCCCGTCGTCTTCGTCGTGACGAAGCTCGTGGGCGCTCTCTCCGTCATATGGACGCCGAAGGACCCCGAGCCCGAGGTCACCGACGACGAGCTCGTCACGATACTCGAAAGCATCGAGGACGAGGGCGTCTTTACGGAGAAGGAGGGCGAGCTCATCCGCTCCGCCATTGAGTTTTCCGATCTCACGGCGCAGGATATCTTCATACCGCGCGTGGATATGTATGCATGGGACGCGGACGACGACATCGACGAGCTGCTTAAAAACGACGATTATCTGAGCTTCTCGCGCCTTCCCGTATACAGAGAGAGCATCGACAACATCATCGGCATACTCTCTACCAAAAAGCTCATCAAGACCATCCTCACCTCCGGAAAAGAGGGCTTTGACATCGGATCCGTCCTCACTCCGGCGGTATTCGTCCATAAGACGCGCAACATCTCCTCGATCCTCCTCGAATTCAAGACAAGACGCAGCCAGATGGCCGTCGTCGTCGACGAATTCGGCGGGACGATGGGCATACTTACGCTCGAGGACATACTCGAGGAAATATTCGGCGACATCTTCGATGAGAGCGACGAGGTCGAAAAGGATATAGAAGCCGTCGGCGACGACACTTATCTCGTCGATGCGACCGTCGGCATCGAAGAGTTCTTCGGATCGATAGGCTACACCCCGTCCGAGGATTTCGACAGCGAATACACCACCATGGGCGGCTGGGCCGTCGAGATGCTCGACAAGTTCCCCGAAGCCGGCGATACGTTCACCTACGACGTCTTTGAGGTCACGGTGACGAAGGCCTCCGGAATGAGGGTCGAGCAGCTCAAGATAAAGGTTGAAAAAACTCCCGAGGATACGGATGAATGACTATGTTTGACCCGACAATACTCAGCAGGATAACGCTCGTTACGGGCCACTACGGCTGCGGAAAGACAAATCTCTCGCTCAACCTCGCGCTCGACTTCGCGCGCAGGGGCGAGAGATGCGCCGTCGTTGACCTTGACATAGTCAACCCGTATTTCCGTTCCTCCGACTATGACGAGCTGCTCGAAGCCGGCGGCATCCGGCTCATTGCCCCGAGATATGCGCGCTCCGCGCTGGACGTGCCCTCCCTTCCCGCCGAGATATACTCCGTCTTCGACAGCATCGACGGCAGAGTGGTCATCGACGTGGGCGGCGACGACGCCGGCGCGACGGCGCTCGGCCGATATGCCTCGAAGTTTGCCGGGCTCGACTACACGATGCTCTACGTCGTCAACAGGTTCCGCCCGCTGACCGCGGAGAGCGGCGAGGCGGCGGAGCTTCTCGGAGAGATAGAGACCGCCTCCCGCCTGAAGGCGACCGCCGTCGTCAACAACTCGCACCTCATGGGCGGCACGACGGAGGAGACCATACTGAGCTCGATGAAATACGCCTCCGAAACGGCGCGAAAGCTGGGGCTCCCCCTGCTTTTCACGACCGCGCCGCGCGCAGTTGCGGACAAGCTGACCTGTCCGGATATCTATCCGGTGGATATACACGTCAGGACCCCCTGGTCAAATTGAAAGGAAGAAGAATATGGCTAAGATCATCGTAGATGAAAACTACTGCAAGGGCTGCGAGCTCTGCGCCGCCGCCTGCCCGAAGCATCTTATCGCACTCTCGCCCGCAAGGATAAACGCCAAGGGCTATCATCCCGCGGAGCTTACCGATGAAGCCGCCTGCACCGGATGCGCCTCCTGCGCGCAGATGTGCCCTGACGCGGCGATCACGGTATTACGCTGAAGAAAGGATCCGACATAATGGCAGAAAAAGTTCTTATGAAGGGCAACGAAGCTCTCGGCGAGGCCGCGATCTGCGCCGGCTGCCGTCACTTCTTCGGTTACCCCATCACTCCTCAGACCGAGCTCGCCGCCTACATGGCCAAGAAGCTCCCCAAGATCGGCGGCGTGTTCCTTCAGGCCGAGAGCGAGATCGCTTCGATAAACATGGTCCTCGGCGCCTCCGCCGCCGGCATCCGCGCCATGACCTCCACCAGCTCTCCCGGCATCAGCCTCATGAGCGAGGGCATATCCTACATGGCCGGCTGCGACCTGCCCGCCCTGCTCGTCAACGTCCAGCGCGGCGGCCCCGGCCTCGGCGGGATACAGCCCTCCCAGTCGGACTACTTCCAGGCCACGAAGGCCACCGGTCACGGCGACTTCCACCTGATAGTCCTCGCCCCCTCCTCCGTCCAGGAGGTCGTCGACCTCGTCTTCCTCGCCTTCGAGCTCGGCGAGAAGTACCGCATGCCCGCGATGCTCTTCTCCGACGGTATGCTCGGCCAGATGATGGAGCCCGTCGAGCTTCCCGAGCAGGGCAGCTTCGACCCGCCCGAGAGGCCCTGGGCGGTCACCGGCACGAAGAAGCAGCGCAAGCACAATATAGTCAACTCCCTCTACCTCGATCCGGCTCTTCTCGAGAAGACCAACTTCGACCGCTTCGAGCGCTATGAAAAGTGCAAGGCGACCGAGCAGCGCTGGGAGGAGTTCATGACCGAGGACGCGGACATCGTCCTCGTCGCCTACGGCGCATCCTCCCGCATCTGCCGCAGCGCCGTCGTCTCCGCCAGAGCCGAGGGCATCAAGGTCGGTCTTCTCAGGCCCATCACCCTCTGGCCGTTCGTCACCCAGCCGCTCGACAGGCTCAGCAACACCGCCAAGGCGTTCATTTCCGTCGAGATGAGCATGGGCCAGATGGCCGAGGACATCTCCCTTGCAGTCAACGGCAGGAAGCCCGTCCACTTCTACGGCAGGACCGGCGGCATCATCCCCTCGCCCGCCGAGGTCATCGAACAGATCAGGATCGTAAACGGAGGTTTCAAGAAATGAACGTAGTATATGAGCGACCCAAGGCTCTTACGGACGCCCCGTTCAGCTACTGCCCGGGCTGCCCGCACGGCATAGTTACCCGCCTCATAGCCGAGGTCATCGACGAGCTCGGAATCGAGGGCGATACGATAGGCATTTCTCCCGTCGGCTGCGCCGTCACGGCGTATGACTTCTTCGCCTGCGACATGGTCGAGGCCGCGCACGGACGCGCCCCCGCCGTCGCGACCGGCATCAAGCGCGCCCGCCCGGAGAACATAGTCTTTACCTATCAGGGCGACGGCGACCTCGCCGCCATAGGCATGTGCGAGACAGTGCACGCCGCTACCAGAGGCGAAAACATCACCGTCATCTTCGTCAACAACGCCATTTACGGCATGACCGGCGGCCAGATGGCCCCGACCAGCCTTCCCGGCCAGATCACTCAGACCTCGCCCTACGGGCGCGACGTCGCCACGGCGGGATATCCCGTCCGCGTCTGCGAGCTTCTTTCCACGCTCGACGGCGTCGCTCTTGCGCAGCGCGTCACCGTCGACTCCGTCAAGAACGTCCGCAACGCGAAGAAGGCCATCAAGCGCGCCTTCCAGAACCAGATCGACGGCAAGGGCTACAGCATCATCGAGATCGTCTCCGCCTGCCCGACCAACTGGGGCCTTTCCCCGAACGAGGCGCTCCAGTGGCTGCGCGACAACATGCTCCCCTACTATCCGCTCGGAGTATACAAGGACAAGTATCCGGAGGAGGCCGACAAGAAATGAGTAAGGATCTTAATCTGCTGCTCGCCGGCTTCGGCGGACAGGGCCTGCTCTTTGCGGGCAAGGTCGTCGCCTACGCGGGCCTTATGGAAGGCCGCGAGATCTCCTGGCTCCCGTCCTACGGGCCCGAGATGCGCGGCGGCACGGCCAACTGCAGCGTCTGCGTCAGCGACGCTCCGATCGGCTCTCCGCTGGTCCTCAACCCCAACGTGCTCGTCGCGATGAATCTGCCTTCTCTCAAGAAGTTTGAAAACGACGTCGAGCCGGGCGGCATAATCCTCGTAGACACCGGCATGATAGACGCCAAGGTCGAGAGGACCGACGTCAAGGTCTTCTACGTCCCCGCGACGACGATGGCCGAGGCAAACGGTCTGCGCGGACTTGCCAACATCATCCTCATCGGCAAGCTCTTCAAGGAGCTGGCCTTCTGCTCGCCCGAGTCCCTTGACGCAGGCCTGAAGAAGTCCGTTCCCGCCAAGAAGGCGGAGCTTCTCGATTCCAACAGGAAAGCCCTTAAGCTCGGCATGGATTTCTGACAAACCAAGGAGTTAAACATGGATAACCTTAAAGAGATCGCGGAAAGGATCGCCGGACTGCGCGACGCCTGCGGCTATACGGCCGACGAGCTCGCCGACGAGCTGGGGATAGACCGCGCCGTCTACGCCTCCTACGAGGCCGATGGGAAGGACATCCCCATAAGCGTTATTTTTCAGATAGCGAACAAGTTCAATGTCGATTTCAACGAAGTCCTGACCGGCAATTCCGCCAAGCTCGACACGTATCACATCGTCCGTGCCGGAACGGGGCGCGACGTTTCGCGCTATCCGGGCTACAGCTATCAGGACCTTGCCTTCCGCTATTCGCATAAGGTCATGCAGCCCCTGCTCGTCACGCTCGACCCCTCCGACGAGCCGGCCGCTCTCGTTTCCCACACGGGTCAGGAATTCAACTACGTCGTCGAGGGGAAGGTCATAGTTGCCTTCGGCGATAATGAATTTCTTCTCGAAAAGGGCGACAGCATCTACTTCAATCCGAAATTTCCGCACGGGCAGAAGTGCGGCGGCGACACGCCCGCTACCTTTCTGACGATGATAGCGGAGTAAGGAGCCCTCGCATGCTTGAAAAATATCTTCCCCGTACAGATTTCGACTCGTACGAGGATTTTAAGAAAAACTACAAGGTCATTGTGCCCGAGAGCTTCAACTTCGGCTTCGACGTAGTCGACGGGTGGGCCCGGGAAGACCCCGGCAAGCGCGCCCTGCTCTGGTGCAACGACCACGGCGACGAGCTGACGCTCTCTTTTAACGACATAAGCCGCCTCTCAAACAAGGTCGTGCATTTTCTCAAGTCCCTCGGCATAAAGAAGGGCGACGTAGTCATGATGATACTGCGCCGCCGCTGGGAGTACTGGATATGCGCCCCGGCCCTGCACAAGCTCGGCGCGGTGCTCATCCCCGCGACGCTGCAGCTTACGAAGAAGGATATCGTCTTCAGGGCAAACTCTGCCGGGGTCAAGGCGATGATCTGCGTCAATGACGATTTCGTCGTCAGCCAGGCCGAGGCCGCGAAGCCCGAATGTCCGACGCTGAAGGACCTTATCCTCGTGAACGGCAAGCGAGAGGGCTGGATAGACTTCGCCGAGGCGATCCTTGATATGCCGGAGACCTTCGAGCGTCCGACCGGCGACGAGGCCACAAAAAACACCGACCCGATGCTCATCTACTTCACTTCCGGCACGACGAGCCAGCCCAAGATGGTATGCCACAGCTTCCTGCACCCGCTCGGACATATAGTCACGGCGAAATACTGGCAGCACGTCGAGGAGAACATGCTCCACATGAGCGTGTCCGACTCCGGCTGGGCAAAGTTCGGCTGGGGCAAGATATACGGGCAGTGGCTCTGCGGCGCGACGATATTCGCCTACGATATGGACAAGTTTATCGCCACTCATCTGCTGCAAAAGCTCCAGGACTACAAGGTCACGACGTTCTGCGCGCCGCCGACGATGTATCGCTTCATGCTTCAGGAGGACGTCGCATCCTACGACCTTTCTTCCCTGCACCACTGCGCGACGGCTGGAGAGCCGCTCAACCCCGAAGTCGTAAAGCGCTGGAAGGAGCTCACGGGGCAGACGATATACGAAGGCTTCGGTCAGACCGAGACGACCGTCGTGCTCGCCAACTTCGGCTGGGACGAAATACGCCCCGGCTCGACCGGCAAGCCCTCCCCCATTTTCGACATGACCCTCCTCGACGAGGACGGCAACAGGGTCGAGGACGGCGAAGAAGGCTACATATGCGCCGACCACATCGACGAGAGCTACCCCGTCGGCCTTTTCGTCGCCTACTACGGAGACGAGGCGCAGACTAAGGAGAAGCTCGGCGGACGCTACTACAACATGGGCGACATGGCCTGGCGCGACAGCGACGGATACTACTGGTTCGTCGGACGCGGCGACGACATCATCAAGTGCAGCGGCTACCGCATCGGTCCCTTCGAGGTCGAGAGCGCGCTCATCGAGCATCCCGCCGTCGTCGAATGCGCCATAACGGCCGCCCCGGATCCGGTCCGCGGGCAGGTCGTCAAGGCGACGGTCGTGCTGGCTGCCGGATGGACGCCCTCGGACGATCTTGTCAAGGAGCTTCAAAACCACGTCAAGAAAGTCACGGCGCCTTACAAATACCCGCGCATCGTCGAGTTCGTCGACGAGCTTCCTAAGACCATAGGCGGCAAGATAAAGCGCGCGCAGATCAGGGCGCAAAACCACATGAAGCAGCAATAAAAAACTAACGGCAGGTCAAATCGACCTGCCGTTCCTGTATTCAAAAAGCGGCGGAACAGATCGTTCCGCCGCTTTCTTCAAGATGTCAATCGGTCGCGTAGTTGGTGAAGTAGCCGGAGATGAGGACGACCGGCGTTCCCCTGTCGCCGCTGCCGCTGGTGAGGTCGCATAGACTGCCGAGCAGATCGGTCAGCTGGCGCGGAGTCGTGCCCTCGGACTGCATATTGCCGACGAGGTTTGAATCCTTCTCCCTTATGCGCTGGCGCATGGCGTCGGCCAGAGCCTGTCCGGAGAGGTCCTTGAGCTCGTTATCGGCAAAGTACTTCATCTTGAGCTCGTTCGGCGTGCCGACGAGGCCCTCGGTGAAGCCCGGAGAAACGACAGGGTCAGCAAGCTCCCAGATGCCGCCGACGGGATCCTTGAAGCCGCCGTCGCCGTATACCATGACCTCCATATGCTTGCCCGTAGCGTCGAGAAGCTCCTTCTGGAGGCGGGTCACGAAAACGTCGCAGTCCCTCGGGAAGAGCTTTACGCGCTCCTCTGTTGCCTTGTTGGAGCCGAGCAGGCCGTACTTCTCGTTGTATCCGCTGCCGTCCACGGACTCGGTCATGATCTGATCGAGGCTGTAAATGCGCTCGGCGCCGGCGTCCTTGAGGATACGTCGGGTCCTCGCGCGGGTATGGATATCGCAGTTGATAACGTTCTTGGTATAGTTGAGGATGTACTTCGGGTCATTGGAGAATATGATCTCGATATGCTTGCCGAAGCTCTTGTAGTACTCGATGTAGTCGACGCCCGTAAAGCGGTGCTTGGTCGCCTGACCGAAGAGGGCTCGGAAGCCCTTCTCATCGAAGCTGTCGGCATAGGGGTCTATCCTGTTGGCGTCGACGGCGTCCATGCTTACAAGGCCGTTGCCGACTTCGTCAGTCGGATAGGAGAACTGGATATAGAGCTTGTCGCAGGCATTTGCGATCGCCCTGAGAACGATAGCGAATCTGTTGCGGCTGAGGATCGGGAAAACTATGCCCATGTCGCGCCCGCCGAGCTTCCTGCGAACGTCGGCCGAGATCTGGTCGACAGTCGCGTAGTTGCCCTGGGTCCTCGCAACGACGGCCTCGGTCACGCCGACGACGTCCCTGTCATGCAGGGCGAAGCCCTCTTCCTTCGAAGCCGCAAGGATACTGTCGCGGATGATGGGGACGATGTCGTCACCCTCGCGGAATATGGGGGTAATGATGCCTCTGGAGGTAACTCCTGTGTATCTCATGGGTGCACCGGCCTTTCTGCGTAAAAAATCACGCAAAAAAGTATAGTCCCGCAGCCCCGGTTTGTCAATTGCTATTTGGCTTCAGGGGCTTGTTTTTTTGCCTTTTTCTTCTTGTGGCTGCGCACGCTGAGCAGAACTATAAGAAGGATTATCGCGGCCGGAAGAAGGATGAGTATCGGAAGAACGAGGACAGGCAGAGCGGAGACGACGAACACCGCGATATCGCGCAGAGCCTGCTTGAGCCACTTGACGGAGGAATTGAATCCGTCGGTTATCTCCTGACCGAACGTCTTGGGTACGACCGGCTCCTCGGTGTACTTTTTGACCTCACGGATGTTGATGTTGACGGTCGAATAGTCGACGTAGTTCTGCCAGTTGTTGAGCGTACTCGTAAGGCGCTCTATCTCATAGCGGACAGTGGAGAGCCTGTCCTGGATGGTTATCATCTCTTCGACGGTCTCCGCCTTCTCCATCATGGCAAGAAGCGAGCTTTCCTCGGTCCTGTAGGCCTTGAGTCTCGACTCGGTGTCGATGAAGGAGGAGGTGATGTTTTCGGCGGAGGTATCGGAATTCGTAACGTTGCCTATGGAGGCCAGGCTGCCGGTCAGGCCGGAAAACTTGTCCTTCGGAACGCGGATGCAGAACCAGGCCGTGCGGTAGGTCGTCCCGTAGTAGCCGGAGTTGTAGCCCGTGCCGGAGACGGAGGAGGATTCGATGAAAGCGCCGTTGGCCTTGATGAGCGCATAGAGGTTTTCGATGGTCTGCTCGAATTCGAGCGTCTCCATGCTCACGTCCGCCGTATAGATGATCTTGTCGAACTCCGTATTATTGGAGTTCATCATTCCCTCGGTCAGCTCGCCGATGAGAAGCGGGTCCTTCCCTGCCCACTCGCCCTGCGGCACGGCGGTCGCAGAAGGAGTCTCGGGATAATCGTAATCGTCGTAATAGCTGCCGGAATCGCTTGCATAATAGCCCGGAGCCATGGGAGATATGCTGTCCTCACGCTTGGCTCCGGCGGGAGCCTTCGATCCGCAGCCGGCAAATACGAGGACGAGAGCGAGAACGATCGCGCAAATGGCGATAAGTCTGTTTTTCTTCATTGTTCTGACCACCTTTTATTATTTTGGGTCTGTTGTCTTTATGACGAAAACAGGCTTGAAAAAGTTTCTGAACTTTTTGTTAATAAGCGACGCCCCAGACGACCATCTTGTCGGCGGGCTTGCCGCAGCAGGCGCAGGTATCGCCCAGATGCTCCTGCTTGAAGGGGATGCAGCGGGAGGATACGCCGGCGACTTCCTTGAACTTTTCCTCGCAGGAGAGATCGCCGCACCACATCGTCCGCACGAAACCGCCCTTCTCATTTATGATCTGCGCCGCCTCGTCCAGCGTCTGCGCGTCGAACGTATTATCCTCAAGATGCTTCTTCGCCTTGGCGAAGAGATTGTCGTGGATGGCGTCGAGCGTCTCTATCGCGCAGGCTTCGAGACTGTCGAGCGCTATCGTCGCCTTCTCCCCGGTGTCGCGGCGGGCAAAGACGCAGCAGCCGGACTCGATGTCCCTCGGGCCTATCTCGATGCGGAGAGGCACGCCCTTCATCTCGTACTCGGCGAACTTCCAGCCGGGGCTGTTGTCCGATACGTCGGCCTTTACGCTGAGGCCGGCCTTTTTGAGGCGCTCGACGAGCTCAAGAGCCTTCTCGGTAACGCCGGGCTTATGCTGGGCTATCGGCAGCACGACGACCTGCAGAGGCGCGACGCGCGGCGGCAGAACGAGGCCGTTATTGTCGCCGTGGGTCATGATGAGGCCGCCTATCGTGCGCGTGGAGAGGCCCCAGGAGGTCTCGTGCGGCACACGCTGGGTGTTGTCCTTGTCGGCAAAGGAGATGCCGAAGGCGCGGGCGAACCCGTCGCCGAAATAGTGGCTCGTTCCGGACTGGAGGGCCTTCTTGTCGTGCATCATGCACTCGATGGTGTATGTACGCTCGGCTCCGGCGAACTTTTCCTTGTCTGTCTTGCGGCCGCGGATGACGGGCATCGCGAGCAGGTTCTCGCAGACGTCGGCGTATATCTCGAGCTGCTGCTCGGTCTCGGCTATGGCCTCCTCGGCCGTGGCGTGGAGCGTATGGCCCTCCTGCCAGAGAAACTCTCTGTGGCGCAGGAAGGGGCGGGTCGTCTTCTCCCAGCGGAGAACGCTGCACCACTGGTTGTAAAGCAGCGGCAGGTCGCGCCAGGAATGGACTATATTGGCCCAGTGATCGCAGAAAAGAGTCTCGGAGGTCGGCCTTATGCAAAGGCGCTCGTCGAGCTTCTCCGAGCCGCCGTAGGTCACCCACGCGCACTCGGGCGCGAAACCCTCGACATGGTCCTTCTCCTTCTGCAGCAGCGATTCGGGGATGAGCATGGGCATGGAAACGTTGACGTGCCCGGTCTCCTTAAAGCGTCTGTCGAGCTCGCCCTGCATTTTTTCCCATATCGCGTAACCGTACGGGCGAAGGACGAAAAGCCCCTTCGCGCCGCTGTAGTCGATGAGCTCCGCCTTACGGCATACGTCGGTATACCACTGGGCGAAATCGACGTCCATATCGGTTATCTGCTCTACTCTTTTCGTATCTTTGGCCATTTTCTTTTCCTCCAATGAATTCAGATCCTGTCGTTGCTGCCGAGAACGTCGGTTATCTTATGGCGGACAAGATCGCGGATGTTGTCTCTGCCGGGGATGAGGTACTGCCTCGGGTCGAAGTTCGCGGGGTTCTCGGCAAGATGCTTGCGCACGCCTGCCGTCAGCGCGAGGCGAAGATCGGAGTCTATGTTTATCTTGCATACGGCCATGCGGGCGGCCTCGCGGAGCATATCCTCCGGGACGCCGATTGCGTCGTTGAGCTTGCCGCCGTAGGCGTTGATGGTCTCGACGAACTCGGGGATGACGCTGGATGCGCCGTGGAGAACTATCGGGAAGCCGGGAAGACGCTTTTCGACCTCCTTGAGTATATCGAAGCGGAGCTGCGGCTTGACGCCGGGCTTGAACTTATATGCGCCGTGGCTCGTTCCTATCGCGATGGCGAGGGAATCGACGCCGGTCCTTGAGACGAATTCCTCGACCTGCGCGGGGTCGGTGTAGGAGCTGTTCTCGGCGGAGACGACGACGTCGTCCTCGACGCCTTCGAGCCTTCCGAGCTCGCCCTCTACGACGACGCCGTGGGCGTGGGCGTAGTCCACGACCTGCTTTGTAAGGGCAATATTGTCCTCGAAGGGATGCTTAGAGCCGTCTATCATGACGGAAGTAAAGCCGCCGTCTATGCAGGACTTGCAGACCTCGAAATTCTCGCCGTGGTCGAGATGCAGGCATATGGGAAGGCCCGTATCGGCCTCCGCGGCCTCGACGAGCTTCATGAGATAAACGTGCTTGGCGTACTTGCGCGCGCCGGCGGAGACCTGCAGGATGAGCGGAGAGCGCGTCTCTGCCGCGGCCTCGGTTATGCCCTGGATTATCTCCATGTTGTTGACGTTGAAAGCGCCTATCGCGTATCCGCCCTCGTAGGCTTTTTTGAACATTTCGGTCGAAGTGACTATCGGCATGATTATCCTCCTTTAAGACGGCTTGAAACCTATCGTTTAATTTTACCACACGGGCGCAAAAAATCAAGCCGTATCGCCTTTTTGCGCCGCGCAAATAATAATAAGGGATTTTCAAAACGCCTTTATGATGCTATAATTACGGAAGATTATTCTTGATTCTCTTTAAGGAGGTCGACACTTTGAAAGGTTCCTGCCTCATCGGTCAGTCCGGCGGCCCCTCCGCCGTAATCAATTCCAGCGCGTACGGCGCCGTCGCCGCTGCGCTCGACGCGCCAGACGTCACGCGTGTCCTCGGCGCGCGCCACGGCGTCAAGGGCATTCTCGACGACGATATCTTCGATCTCGGAGCCGAGGACAGAGAAGAGCTCAGGCTGCTGCAGAACACTCCCTCCAGCGCATTCGGCTCCTGCCGCTACAAGCTCGCGGATCCCGATAAGGACGACAGGGATTTCAGGCGCATCCTTGAGATCTTCAAAAAATACGACGTCCGTTATTTCTTCTATATCGGCGGCAACGATTCCATGGACACCTGCGAGAAGGTCGGCAGGTATATGAAAAAGGTCGGCTACGACTGCCGCGTCATGGGCATACCCAAGACGATAGACAACGACCTCAGCGGGACGGACCACTGCCCAGGCTACGGAAGCGCCGCGCGCTACATCGCGACGACGTGCATGGAGGTCTCGCTGGACATGCGCGTTTACGACACGGGCGCAATTACGATAATGGAGATCATGGGGCGCAACGCGGGCTGGCTGACCGCCTCCTCCGCCCTCGCCTCGGAAAAAGGCGCAGGGCCCGATCTCATATATCTTCCGGAGACAGATTTCGACATGGACGCGTTCCTTGCGCGCGTCAGCGAGATATACAAAAAGCAAAACAGCGTATTCGTCGCCGTATCCGAGGGCATCCACGACGGGGACGGGACGCTCATCTCCGAGTACGCCTCCAAAAACGCGGAGAAAGACGCCTTCGGGCATGTCCAGCTCGGCGGCCTCGCCGCCTATCTCGCGCACATCACCAAAGACGCGACGAAGGCCAAGGTCCGCGGCATTGAGCTGAGCCTTCTTCAGCGCTGCGCGGCACACTGCGCCTCGCAGACCGACATAGACGAAGCGCGCAGAGCGGGCGAATTCGCCGTGCTGAGCGCGCTGGAGGGAAAGACCGGCTGCATGGTCGCCTTCAGACGCGGAGACGGCGAATACTCCTGCGAGACCGTGCTTATCCCGCTTGCCGAAGCCGCCAACTACGAGAAGAAGATACCCCTCGAGTGGATTACCGACGGAGGCGTTACGCAGGACTTCATCGATTATGCAAAGCCGCTCGTTCAGGGCGGGCCAGACCGCAGGCTGGAGGATTCTCTTCCCCGCTTCGCGCATCTCAAATACGTCCGCGCCTGAAAAAGGATATGGAAATCCCCCGGTACGCTTTCGTACCGGGGGATGATTCTTTATTTGGCCTTGATTGCCTTCTTGCCGCGCATCGCAGACCACAGGGGCCCGGCTATGAACACGGACGAGAACGTACCGGCTATGACGCCGACCGCGATGGGTATGGCGAAGTTCCTTATCGATGGAACGCCGAAGATTATGATCAGGATGACCGGAAGCAGGGTCGTTATCGTCGTGCCGATGCTGCGGCGCATCGTCTGATGCACGCTGATATCGACTATCTCCTTAAAGCTGCCGCCCGCGGACTTCTTGACGTTCTCACGGATACGGTCGAAGACGACGATCGTCGTATTGATCGAGTAGCCGATGATAGTAAGCGCGGCGGCGATGAAGTTCATGTTCAGCGGCATGCGGAAGATGACGTATACGCTGATCATGACCAGCAGGTTCTGGATAAGGCAGATGACAGCGGCGAGGCCGGAGCGGAACTCGAATCTTATCGTGATATAGATCAGGATAAGCGCAGCAGCTATGATCGAGGCGAGGAACGCGCTCTTGGTTATATCCTTGCCGACGGAAGCGGAAACGAAGTCGGAGGATTCAAGCGTAACTGTTTCGCCGAACTTGGCCTTCATGGCCTCGAAGATGGCGTCGCGCTGCTCGCTCGGCACTTCGCCCATTCTGATGGAAGCCTGCGTTCCCCTGTTGCCGGCCTTAGTAACGGAGAAGGGCTGGCTGCCGGTCACGTCGGCGACTATGTCCCGGATATCGGCGGCAGCGTCGTCGCTGAAGGGCCGGCCGATGTCCACGTTCATCGTAACGCCGCCGACGAAGTCCTGATCGAGGTTGAAGAAGGTCGCTCCGAACGGGAGCGCTACGAGCGCGACGACGGCCGCTATGCAGCAGACGATCGCTATGATCCCGGTTATCTTGAAGCGGCGGATCACGGGGATCTTCTTAGGCTCGGAGATCTCCTCGGTCTTCGTCATGCCGATGCCGTAGTATTTGGGCTTTACAACGCGCATATCGACAAGGCGCCTGAGAAGGAGCCTCGGGACTATGAGCATGCAGATCATCGAGAGGATGACGCCGATGAGAAGCGTCTTGCCGAAGCCGAGTATCGTGCCCGTGCCCTTCCAGAGAAGGACGCCTGCGGCAATTATCGTCGTTATGTTCGAGTCGAGGATGGCGGCGAGGGCGCGCTTGAAGCCCGTGTCGACGGCGCTGCGCATCGTCTTGCCGGAGAGGATCTCCTCGCGAATGCGCTCATAGATGACTATGTTCGCGTCGACGGCCATACCTATGGTCAATATGATGCCGGCTATGCCGGGCAGCGAAAGATTGATGTGGAAAGCCGACAGCAGCACGAGGAACAGCGCCATATAAAGCAGGAGCGAGATATCGGCTATGACGCCCGGGACTCTGTATACGATGATCATATACAGCATGACGAGTATGATGCCGATGATGCCCGCCATTACGGCCGTCTCAAGGGAACGTTCGCCGAGGGACGCGCCGACGGCCTGCAGCTTGGCCTCGCGCAGCGCGAAAGGCAGCTTGCCGGCGCTGATTATCTCGGCCAGATACTTCGCGTATTCGAGCGAAGCGTCGTTTCCGAGGGTAATGATGGGGGTATCGGTGTCAAGTCCGGTCGAGGCGTATTTCTGGTCGACGTACGGCGCGGAGATGACAGTCTCGTCCATGACTATGGCGACGTAGCGGTCGGCCTCGTTGGCTCTGGAGGCGACGATCTTCGTGGCCTCTTTGAACTTTTCGGCGCCGGCCTTGTTGAGCTTGAGAATGACATGGTACGTGCTTACGCCCGTCTCGTCGATGGCGCTGTAGTTTGCGCTTGCAGACTCGATATCCGAGCCGTCTATGACAACGTTGCCGTCACAGTCGCGGAACTCGATGACCGCGGTCGTGCCGAGCATCTGGACGGCTTCCTCCGGGTCCTCAACGTTGGGTATCTCACAGACTATCCTGCTCGTTCCCTGTTTGTATACGTTGGCTTCGGTATAGCCGAGCGTGTTGAGCCTCTGGCGGAGCATCGTTATGGCGGTCTCCATGCCTTCGGCAAGTTCTGCTGCGCTGAGGGATTCCGTTCCTTCAGCCTCATAGGTTATTTCGGAGCCTCCGACGAGATCAAGGCCAAAGGTGATGCCCGTCTTGACGGGATCTATCTTCAGGAAGCCGAGGTTAAGGCCGAAGAACCATGAAAAAATGAGCAGGGCAATAATAAGTATCAACACTGCAAAGGTGAGGATACCTTTCGTCTTGGGTTTCATATCTGAGCGTGTCCTCCCGATGTTAGCTTACTGCGCGGATTCCTCCGGAGCCTCCGGAGACGCTGCGGCCGAGCGGAATTTGAGTCTGGACTGATGGACCTCGTTGAGCGCCTCGCTGATGGCTCCCTCCGTCCTTCTCAGGGCGTCGTCCGCATATTCGTTGGCTGCCTTGCGGAGCTCGCTCGAGCGGGTCTCGGCCTGGGCGATGATCTCATTGCCCCTTGCCTTCGCCTGCTTGACGATATTCTGCTCCTCGACGAGCTGCTTGGCATGCTGAGCGGCCTCTTCCTTGATCGTCTCAGCCTCTTTGCGCGCATTGGAAATAAAGTCGGCGCGAGCGTTAATCAGGCGCTTTGCCTCGGCGAGCTCCGAGGGGAGCTGAGCCTTTATCTCATCAAGCAGATCGAGGACCTTGTCGCGCTCGATAACGCATCTCTCGGCGCCGATGGGAAGACCCCACGCGTCGGAGACCATGTTATAAAGCATGTCGATAAGTTCATTTACGCCGTTTGCCACGAATGTCTACCTCCTGACGGAATTCTTTTCGGAAATTCTTTGATTGATCTCATCGATCAGCTCACGGGGAGCATAATCGGTCAGGTCCGCCTTGAAAAGGGCGAGCTCTCTGACCGCGCTGGAGCTAAGGTACATATACTTTTCGCTTGCGGCGAGGAAAAACGTGTCTATATCGGGATTGATCTTCTTATTGAATACCGCCATCTGGCATTCCTTTTCAAAATCCGAAAGGGCGCGCAGACCGCGGATGATGGCGGAGGCCCCCTTCGTGCGGGCGAAATTGGCCACGAGGTCGTCGGATGAGTCGACCTCGACGTTTTCGAACTTGGCGGTAACGCGCCTTATCTGTTCCATTCTCTCCTCGACGGAAAAAAGAGGAGATTTCTCATGGTTGACCATGACGCAGACAATGAGCTTGTCGAATACCCGAGAGGCGCGCTTTATAAGATTCAGGTGACCGAGCGTTATCGGGTCGAAGCTTCCGGGGTAGATTGCAGTTTTCATCGTCTCAATTATCCCTTTTCGTATATGTCGTTATCCGGATCTTGCCGTATCTGTATGACTTGAGCTTGCAGTACGGAGCGGAAAGCTCCGGGGGCTCGGCATTGGACGGACTTTCGCTGATTATTATACCACCGTGGTTTAATTTGTCAAACTCTTGTATGCGCGCGAGCGCCTTTTCCAGAAGGCCCGTCCCGTAAGGCGGGTCAAGAAAGATGAGATCGAATTTTCCCGCTGCTCCGAGAAAAGCCAGAGCTTCCGCGCGGGAGACCTTCCCGCCCTTCAGCTCGCAGGCGGCAAGGTTTTTTTCGATGAGCTTGACGGCTGCCGCGCTCTCGTCGATGAAGACGCAGCTCTCAGCGCCGCGGCTGAGCGCCTCGATGCCGAGCTGCCCGGTCCCGGCGAAGAGGTCGAGCACCTTGCGGCCCTCAACGTCGAACTGGATTATATTGAATATGGCCTCCTTGACCATGTCGGTCGTGGGGCGGATGGCGCTGTCTGCGGGTTCGGACAGCTTTCTTCCTCTTGCAAGGCCCGTTATGACTCTCACGGGGTCACTTCCCTTCTTCTGCCGCGCCGTGGAAATGCGCATAAACGGCGGCGGCCGCGTTTTTGGCTACGACGGAGGAGAGCTCTTCAAGGCTTGCCTCGCGTATCGCCTTTATGCTCCCGAAATGCTTGAGCAGAGCGTTCCGTCTTGTCTCCCCTATCCCGTTTATCCTGTCAAGCGACGAGCGGACGGCGTCTCTCCTCTTGCGGTGGTAGGATATGGCGCTGTTGTGCGTCTCCTCCTGGATGCGGCCTATGAGGGAGAAGAGCGCCTGATTGGCTTCGAGCCCTATCTCGGCCCCGTCCGGCGAGACTAGGGCGCGCGTCCTGTGTCTGTCGTCCTTGACCATGCCGAATACGGGGATACAGAGCCCGTGCCCGGCAAGAGTTTCCCGCGCCATGGCGGCGTGGGCCTGCCCTCCGTCCATCAGCATAAGCTGCGGGAAGGGCGGGAATTTCCCGTCCTCGGCGAGAGTATGCGCGATGCGCCGCTCGAGCACCTCGTGCATGCTGTGGTAGTCGTCGGGAGAATCGAGCGTCTTTATCCTGAACTGGCGCCAGTCGCGCTTGAGCGGCCTCGCCCTGACGAAGACGGTCATCGCCCCGACCATCTCGTCCGAGCCGGTATTGGAAATGTCATATGCCTCGATGCGCTCCGGAGCCTCGGGCAGGCCGAGCGTCTTCGCAAGCAGTTCGAGGACCTTGGATATGCGCTCTTCATTGTCGGTCGCGCGCTCGCATTCCTCACGGGCGTTGACGGAGGCAAGGTCCGTGAGCCTCGCCTTCTCGCCTCTCTGCGGAACGTAGACGCGGATCTTCTTGCCGTACGTCTCGCTCAGAATGGCCGAAAGAGCCTCGCAGTCCTCTATCTCAAAGGGGATGCAGACCTCCTTCGGGCAGGCGCGCCGCGTCGAATAATACTGAAGGAGCAGCCCCGTCAGCGCCTCGGATTCCTCCTCGACGGGCGTTTCGAGAATGATCTGCTCCTTATCGAGCAGTCTCCCGCCAACGTTGTGCAAAACTACGAAGCAGGACTTCGCGGCCCCCCTGTAAAACCCGACGACGTCGTTGTCCGCGGCGGCGCCGGAGACGGGGATATTGCGCTTCATGACAGCTTCGATCGCCTTCATCCTGTCCCGAAGCTCGGCTGCAAGCTCGAATTTGAGCTCGGACGCGGCAGCCTCCATATCACGTCTTATCCTCTCGATAAGCTCGCCGGAGCGGCCCTCAAGAAGCAGCATCGCCTCATGCAGGGTGCTGCGGTAAGTCTCCGCGTCGGGGTTTCCGGTGCAGTATCCGGAGCAAAGGCCCATGTGATAGTTGAGGCAGGGGCGCTCCTTTCCTATATCGGCGGGGAATTTTCTCCCGCAGGTAGGAAGCTTGAGCGCCTTGCTGACGGTGTCGACCGCCTCAAAGAGCTTCGTCCTCCCCTGATAGGGGCCGAGGTAAGTCGCGCCGTCGTTCCCGGCGCGGGAGACGACGGAAAATGACGGATACTCTTTGCGAAGGTCGACGCGGAGATACGGATATCCCTTGTCGTCCTTGAGAAGGATATTATAGTAGGGCTTATGATGCTTTATGAGGGAGTTTTCGGTGACCAGAGCCTCGAATTCGGAGCCGACCACGATGGTATCGAAGGAGAATATCTTCGAGATCATCGCCTGCGTTTTCGCATTATGGCCGTATTCGCGGAAATAGTTGGACACGCGGTTTTTAAGCGCCTTGGCCTTCCCGACATAGATGACCTTGCCGCTTTTGTCCATCATTATATAGACGCCGGGCAGCATAGGCAGCGAGAGCGCCTTCTCTTTGAGTTCGGAAAAGGTCATTTCATACTCCGGTAAGGTCGAACGGCGGAACGTAAGCATCGCTCGCCGCGTCAAGTTCCTGGAAATAGCCGTCGGTAATGCCGAGCTCAGCGCAAAGCAGCTCCGCTTCGGCATATTCCTCCGGGGAAAGCCTGCGCGGAGGCGCGCCGAGCTTTTCAGCGTCCTCCGGCGGGAAATACTGGCTCATAAGGCTCAGCTTGACGTGCCTGCCGGCGAATTCATCGGCAAACCAGCGAAGCACGCCTCTGGTATTCTCCGAGTATCCGGGCAGGATCAGGTGGCGCACGATGAGCCCGCGCGTCATTATCCCCTCGTCGTCGATGACGTAACCTCCGACCTGGCGCGACATCTCGCGGACGGCCGCGCGGGCGAAGTCAAAATAATCCGGCGCGCCGGAGAGCCTCGCGGCTGCTTCGGCGTCGGAATACTTCATGTCGGTCAGATAGACGTCTATCTTCCCCTCAAGCATTTTGAGCGTCTCGACGCTCTCGTATCCGCCGCAGTTATAAACTATCGGCACTCCGACGGGCTTTTCGAGCGCTTCGGCGATCGCGGCGGAAAAATGCGTCGGCGTAACAAGGTTAATGTTGTGTACGCCGCTTCCGGCGAGCCTCAGAAAGAGTTCGCGCAGCTCCGCGGCGGAGAGGGTCTTCCCTATCGCGCCGGAGCTTATGGCGCGGTTCTGGCAGTAGACGCATCTCAGGCTGCAGCCGGAGAAAAACACCGTCCCCGATCCGTACGTCCCGCTGATGCAGGGCTCCTCCCAGAAATGCGGTGCGGCTCTTGCTACGACGGCGTCCGCGCCGGCGCCGCAAAAGCCCGTCTCCCCGCCGTCCCGGTCCGCCCCGCAGGCACGGGGACAAAGTCTGCATTCAGCCATCGGCTCACTTCTTTCTAATAAAAAAGGGTTCGATGAATGCTCACCGAACCCTTTTTCTCGGATGCAGGATTATCTGCCGGCCTTAACGTCCTCGAGGAGCTTCTTGGCAAGAGCAGCCGCGGAAGCAGCATCTTCGGAGTAGCCGTCAGCACCGATCTCGTCAGCAAACGCCTGGGTAACCGGGGCGCCGCCGATCATGATCTTGACCGTATCGCGGAGACCAGCGGCGACGATGGCGTCGATGGTGTCCTTGATGGCGGGCATGGTGGTGGTCAGAAGAGCGGAGAGAGCGACGATCTTAACGTCGGGGTTCTCCTTCATGCACTCGATGAACTTCTCAGCCGGAACGTCGACGCCGAGGTCGATGACTTCAAAGCCCGCGCCTTCGATCATCATTCCGACGAGGTTCTTGCCGATATCGTGCAGGTCTCCGGCGACGGTGCCGAGGATCAGTCTGCCGATAGGCTCAGCGCCGGCGGCCTTAAGGGCGGGGGTGAGGACCTCGATACCTTTTTTCATGGCGCGGGCGGCGATAAGCATTTCGGGAACGAAGATCTCGTTGTTCTTGAACTTCTCGCCGACGATACCCATGGCGCCGATCATGCCGACGTTGAGGATCTCATCAGCGGAAGCGCCCTCGTCGAGAGCTTCCTGTACGAGTCCGGCTACGATCTTGACCTTGCCGTTTTCAACGGCGGTCGCGACTTCCTGAACTTTAGACATTTGTTTTTCCTCCTGAATATATTTGAAATTGTTGGGACGACAGATTGATTTATGCCTTCTTGACCGCAGGCGGAGCTATGCGCTCCTCACGGTAGGCGGTGATGTACTCCATGCAGAAGTCGTCGAGTCCGAGCAGGGCCTCGGTGGCATAGATGATGCCGAGGAGGGTCTTGTCGGTCGGATCGAAAATTCCGCTGTCCATACCGGCGTTCATCGCGAGGGTGACGAAGCCCATGTTGATGAGCTTTCTCGCAGGCAGGTTGAAGGAGATGTTGCTGATGGCGCCGGAGATATGGATGGTCGGATAGTGCTCCTTGATATAGGTTATGACCTCGACGACGGTCTCGATGCCGTTTTCGGAGGTGCAGAGCATCTCGACCAGGGGATCGATGTGAAGGCGGTTGGGAGCTATGCCGTATTCCTTGGCCTTGGCCATCAGATTCTCGAAGACCCTGATGCGATCGGCGGCGGTCTTGGGGATGCCCTTATCGTCGGACAGGAGCGCGAAGCACTCCCACTTGGTATCGGCTATCTTCGGGAAGACGTGGTCGACCTTGGTGCCTTCCATGGAGACGGAGTTGAACAGGCCGGGCTTCTTGCAGATGGGGATGATGTCCAGAAGCATATCGGCGTTCGGGCTGTCGATGCAGAGCGGAGTGTCGATGTTGTCCTGGATGACCTCGACCATCCACTTGAGGGTCTCGAACTCGATCTCGGGATCGACGGAAGCGCAGACGTCGATGAACGTGGCGCCGGCCTCTTCCTGCTTCTTGGCAAGATTGATAAGGAAGTCCGCGTCTCTGGCGGCAATGGCCTTCGCGACGGAGGGGATGGAGCCGTTGATCTTTTCGCCAATGATAATCATGCTGATAACCTCTCTATTATAAAAGTTTTGATTCAAAAAAGGCTTGTCTGAAGAGGGGTCCAATGGGAAAATGACATGCGAAAGCGCGGCAGGAAGCCGCATTTACCACATTATCTTTCCTATTGTAAGGTATTATAGCAAATTATTTTCGCTATAACAACACTTTTTGTTAAAATAATTAAGTATTTTTAGAAGGTTTACTTGAGGGTCCTCTTGGCAGCCTCAACGACATGCTTGACGAGAACGAGAGTCGTGACGGAGCCCACGCCGCCGGGGACCGGGGTGATATTCTCGACTATGGGCTCAACGGCGTCAAAGTTGACGTCGCCGACGATCTTGCCCTTCTCCTCGTCCCAGTTGATGCCGACGTCGATGATGGTCTGGCCGGGGGCGGCGAACTCAGGTCCGACTACGCCCGCCTTGCCGGCGCTGGCGATGATGATGTCGGCCTTGGAGCAGATGCCCGCCATGTCGGTGGACTTGGTGTGGACGGTGGTGACGGTCGCGTTCTTGGCAAGCAGCATCTGGGCGACGGGCTTTCCGATGACGAGGCTGCGGCCGATGACGACGGCGTTCTTTCCCTTGACGTCTATGCCGAAGTGGTCGATGATCTCGATGCAGGCCTGCGCGGTGCAGGGAGCGAAGCCGAGCTCGGTACCGGTGAAGACGCCGGCGAGGGAGAGATCGGTGATGCCGTCGATATCCTTCTCGGGAGCGAGTGCGCGGCGGACGGTCGCGTCGTCCATTCCCTTGGGAAGCGGGCGGAACAGAAGAACGCCGTGGACGTTCTTGTCGTTGTTGACTTCGTCGATGACCTTGAGAAGCTCGTCCTGAGTGGCGGTCTCGGGAAGCAGATACTGCTTGACGGCGACGCCGACCTCGGCGCAGCGCTTCGTAGCACCCTTCTCATAGGAGATATCGTCGGGGCGCTCGCCTATACGGATGATGCCGAGAGTGGGGGTGACGCCCTTGGCGCCGAGGGCCTCGACGTCGGCGATCATCTTTTCCTTCATCGCGGCGACGACTTCCTTGCCCTTAAGAACATTAGCCATGATTATCCTCCTTACTTAGTCAGACGGCTGAACACACCGTTGAAGATCTCATCGGCCATGACGGTGTATTTGGCTATCATGTCGTTGGCCTTGGCGTTCAGGCTCTCTGCATAGGGCCTGTCGGTCATGGCCTTGGTGTTGATGAATACGTTGAGGCTCGCGCCGAGAAGCGCCGCCTTGCAGAACGCAACGCCGACGCCGGCGTCGCTGATGGCGAGGGTGCTGCCCTTGTCGGCAAACACTTTCTGGAGCTCGATGGCTTCGCAGCACTTGACCATGATGTCCATCGGGACGGAGCAGGCCTCCTTGAGGCACTTCTCCATGACCTCCGCCTTGTGAGCCTTCTCCTCCTCGGTCTCCTTGGGAAGACCGTAGGCCTTGGAGAGGGGCTCGAAAACGTCGGCGTCTCTCTGGATGAGGTCAAGCAGCTCGCGCCAGACCTTCTCGGCCTTCTCCATGGTCGCCTTTATCTCGGGCTCGACGTCGGCATACTTCTTCTTGCCGACGGTCAGGGAACCGACCATGTTGCCGAGGGCGGTGCCGAGGGCTCCGCAAAGAGCGGAAGCGCCGCCGCCGCCGGGAACGGAAGCCTTGCTGGCAAGCTCTATAGTGAAATCCTTGCAGCTTTTATCGGAAAAAGCCATGATATTTCCTCCTTACGTTCAAAGGCTCGTGCATCAGGCAAATGTCTGACGCACGAGCCCTCAAAAACAACTATTGCTTTATTAGTGAGCTTCGATTAGAAGAGGCCGGAGACCTTGCCCGTCTCGACGTCGACGTCGATGCGGCGATAAGCCGGGTCGGAGCTGGTACCGGGCATCATGCTGATGGTGCCGGCCATCGGGCAGAGGAACTTCGCGCCGCCATAGACAAGGATGTCACGGATGGGCAGACGCCAGTTCTTGGGCACGCCCTTGACCTCGGGCATGTGGGACAGGGACAGGTGGGTCTTGACCATCATCGTGCAGAAGTCGGCATAGTACGGATCGGACTCGAAGCGCTCAGCCTTCTCGGTAGCGAGCGGCGACCAGTCGACGCCGTCGGCGCCGTAGACGTGCTTGGCGATGAGCTCGACGCGCTGACGGAGCGGCATCTCCAGCGGATAGAGGAACTTGAGGTCGACGGGATCGTTGCAGGCGTCGATAACGGTCTGGGCCAGCTCGATGGCGCCCTCGCCGCCTCTCTGCCAATGATCGGACAGCGCGCAGCGCACGCCGCGCTCGGCGCAGAGCCTGCGGATGAGGTTGATCTCGGCCTCGGTGTCGGTATAGAACTTGTTGATGCAGACGACCGGGTTGATGCCGGACATCTTGACGGTGTTGACGTGATGGAAGAGGTTCTCGCAGCCCTTCTCGAGCAGCTCGAGGTTCTCGGTCTTGTACTCCTCGGGCAGGGGCTTGCCGGCAACGACAGCCGGGCCGCCGCCGTGCATCTTCAGCGCGCGGATGGTGCAGACCAGCACGGAGACGTTGGGGGTCAGGCCGCTGAGGCGGGCCTTGACGTTCCAGAACTTCTCGAAGCCGATGTCCGCGGCGAAGCCGGACTCAGTGACATGGTAGTCGAACAGCTTGAGGGCGAGACGGTCGCCGATGATGGAGCTCTGGCCGATGGCGATGTTGGCGAAGGGGCCGGCATGGACCAGGCAGGGCTGATGCTCGACGGTGTAGCAGAGGGTGGGGTTGATGGTGTTGCGCATCCAGGCGGCCATGGCGCCGTCGACCTCCAGGT
>JAEEGJ010010167.1_pt1 | contig 24680 bp, 20 predicted proteins | sample 8958761 | NCBI WGS metagenome assembly JAEEGJ01 (sample SAMN16246546, study PRJNA631951) | gut metagenome | biome: gut microbiome; feature: rumen; material: RS-attached | host: Bos | place: Iran: Karaj | collected 2018-10 | reverse complement strand
CTTCATGCTCATAGTCGAATACGCTCGACATGTAGCTGTTCATCACGATGTTGTACTTGGCTTCGAGGTCCAAAGGCTTGCCGTCTTCCAAGGTCACTTCGATGTCGGTCATTTGGCCTTCATCATCTACCTTATAAGAATAGGAGCAGCCAGAACAGTAGATGGGGCCACCGTCGGTGACGAAGCACGACTTCATCAAGTTGATGATTTCCTGACCGCTGAGTGTGAAGGCAATGATTTCGTTGTCGAAGGGGTCAAGGGCGAAGATGTCCTTCAGCGTCACGGGGCGTGCCGAGAGTGTGTCGAAACGCACGCCGCCAGGATTCTGGAAGCCCATATCGGAACCTGTGGTGTAACGGATGGCATCGGTCATCAGGCAACCTAATGACTCGTTTTTGTCGATAGGCGTGGTGTTGGTGGCGACTACGGTGCGGAAGTGTTCGTTGCTGTTGTATTTGTCGACCATGGCCTGCACCTCGGCATTGCGCTTTGGGAACTCCTTGATGGAGAGCAGCTGCATGTCCTTGTCGACGATTTTGCCGTCGCGGAAGGTGAAAGTGCTCAAGGTCACGAATTTCACCTTGGCTTCAGCTTGGGTCACCATTACATTGCCCGACATTTGCTTTTCGGCTACGCGGGTATGGCTGTGTCCACCGAAGATGGCATCGAGTTGGGGGAACTGTGCAGCGGTTTCCATGTCCTCTTCAAAACCGCAATGCGAGAGGAGGAACACGGCATTACAATCTTTGAGTTCATTGATGTTTTGTTGCAACACTTCGGTGAGGGGAACGAAATGTGAACCGTCCGCATTCTTCGGGTGGAAGTCGGGCAGACCGTTCTCGCCCAATTGGATACCTCCGATGACGCCGATCTTCAAGCCATTGCGCTCGAAAATCTCGTAAGGTTTCACGTTGGGCATCTGCAAGGTGTCGTCAAAGGTGACGTTGGCACAGACGAAGGGGAAATTAGCCCAGCCCAACACATTACGAAGGGCTATCGGGCCGCCATCCCACTCGTGGTTGCCGAAGGTCGACAGGTCGAAACCCACGGTGTTCATCAGCTCATACATGGGTTTGGCAGGCTCGGTATAGCGGTCGTTGATGGGATTACCCGATCGGTTGTCGCCCGCGCTGAAAAGCAGCAGGTCTGGATGAACACTTCGAAGGCTGTCGATTAGTGCAGCCATCTTCGGGAAATTGTCGATGTTGGCATGCATGTCGTTGGTGGAAACGATGTAGAGTTTCTGCTCCTTAGGCTCACAGGCCGAAAGGAAAAGCATGGCGACGAAGGCCGCCAGCATGAGTTTACCGACTTTCTTCATAACACTCAGAATTTAACGTAGATTTTCGAATTGGCGCGCAACGAGCCATCGAGACCGATGATGTTACCGTAGGCGTCTTTCACTTCGATGCCTTCAAGGTTGAGAGGCAGGTTGTTCGCGCGGCAGTAGGCCAGCACGACCGATTTCACTTTCGCACCATAATAAGTGCGCACTTCAATGTCGTTGACAAATGCTTTCATGATGTTTAGTTTTATGTATTATTGATTTTGATGTTTTTCTGAGGGCAAAAGTAGCAATAAAAACACAATATTTGTGAAAAAAAAAAGACGCTCGTAATACGCAGGTATCCTTTTTTCTGTATTTTTGTGCCATTATTACGACAAGCTCAATAACCGTAAATCCTAAAAACTAAACACCATGAGATTAGAAGGAAGAAGAGAAAGTACCAATGTGGAAGACCGCAGAGGGAAAAGAACAGTAGCTGCTGCCGGTGGTATCGGTATTGGCGGCCTTATCATCTATTTGATCATTAGCCTTATGGGTGGCGATGCTAGTGCCGTTATGGAGCAAATGAACCAAGGCACCTCGACCGAATACCTTGACGAAGGCAAGGACTACAGCCAAGTCGACGTGGAACTTATGACATTCTGCAAACAAATCCTTGCTGGAACGGAAGATGTTTGGACGCAGGAGTTCAGGAAATTGGGTCGAACCTATCAACCGCCTAAGATGGTCATCTTCAGCGATGCCGTCAATTCGGGTTGCGGTAACGCCACTTCGGCTAGTGGACCTTTCTATTGCTCTGCCGACGAGACGGTTTATCTTGACCTAGAGTTCTTTAAGAGCATGAAAAAACAAATTGGTGCTGATGGTGACTTTGCTTACGCCTACGTCATCGCGCACGAGGTTGGTCATCATGTGCAGAACCAGCTGGGCATCTTGGGTCAAGCCCATCAACAGATGGCAAGTTATGGCCGGGATACACCAAAGTCGAATGAAGTGAGTGTCCGCCTTGAGCTTCAAGCTGACTTCTTCGCTGGCGTGTGGGCTCACCATGATAACAAGATGTTTGGCTCGTTAGAGGATGGAGACATCGAAGAAGCCCTTAATGCCGCAGCAAAGATCGGTGACGACTATTTGCAAAAGCAGGCTTACGGACGCACCATGCCCGAGACCTTCAACCACGGTACCTCGGCACAACGTTCCCGCTGGCTGAAGAAAGGTATTTCCACAGGTGATGTCAACCAAGGCGACACCTTCTCACCGAACTATAGCTCGCTGTAAGAATTAAGTATTGCTAAAATCGACCGACTATGTCATTCCCTTGGGAATCTATAGTCGGTCGATTTTGTTTTTAGCCTTTTTTCTTTTTACGTCCGTAATACCAGATTTGCCAGCTGTTGAACAGGTTCTGGAAGACTGAATAAAAGGCCAGATAGACCGAAGCTAACGGATGCAGGTAATGGTTGGCCATCCAGATGCCCATAGCAGAGTTTTTCTGTCCGAGAAGTTGTCCACCAGCAATGGTGTCACCGTATTTGTGCCCAACCCATTTGCCCAAACCGAATTGGATGATACAGAACAGCAAAGCAGCAATACCAAGCCAGATGATGCTGTTCCAGTTGCCCTTGCCATTGAGGAAGATGAAGTGTATGGTTTGCCCTAAAGTCAGGAATAAAGCCGCCGCCCAGAGATAAAAAGCCAAACCCTTGTAACGGCTGATGAATCGATTGGCTTTGGGCCACAAGAGTTGTAAGGCCAAAGCCACGAAGAAAGGCAGCCCGATGACCGTTCCGATGCGCTTCAGAATATGCAGAAACGAGTCAAAAAATGGTATGTCCTGGTTCACTCCGATGAAGGAGAAATAAACTGGTGTCACGAGGGAGACAATCAAGTTGCCGATGACGGTGTAGGATGTCACGGTGTTGCGGTCGGCACCGAGCATGGTACTCACCACTGCCACCGAAGCTGCCACGGGACACAATACGCCGATGAGCACGCCTTCTGCAATGATTTCGCTGACATTCAAGAGTCTGAGTAAGGCATAGCCGCCTATGCTCACACCCACTTGAAAGAGGATAATCCAGATGAACAGGGGTTTGAAACGTAGCTTGAGGATATCTACAGCGGTGAAAGTCAGGAGAATAATGGTGAAGATGATGTAGGGCACCGCCACGCTCAGGGCGGCACAATAATCGTGCAGTAGCAACCCCAAGACAATGGCGATGGGCAGGACATAACTTTTGACTTTTTGCATCTAATTCCAATTTTGGCCTGCAAAATTGCAAAAATATTGTGTACCTTTGCCGCCTCAAACGAAGATATTTCTCTCGACAACTCTACAACTATGGATACAACTCTTCACGACTTGATGACGCGCCGCAGCGTGCGCAGCTATACCGACGAGATGCCACCCAAAGAGGTGATAGAAGAGATTTGTCAGGCAGGTATGTACGCGCCTTCAGGCAAAAACCGTCAGAGTGCTATCATTCTTGCCATCACCAACCGTGAGGTGCGCGACAAGTTGAGCCGACTCAATTCCGTTGTCATCGGCAGGGACGACTTTGACCCTTTCTTTGGTGCCCCCGTGGTGCTGGTGGTCTTGGCCGATAGTACGGTGTTTACTTGGAAGGAAGATGGTGCTTTAGTGATGGGTAACCTGCTCAATGCGGCTCATGCCAAGGGTCTTGGCTGTTGTTGGGTGCATCGCGCTCGTGAGGTCTTCATGATCGATGAAGGCAAAGAGATTTTGAAGGAACTTGGTATTCCTGAGAAATATGTCGGCATCGGCAATTGTGTGTTGGGCTATGTGAAGGGCAATTATCCCGAGGCCGCGCCGCGCAAGGACAGCTATGTTTATTGGGTAGAATAAACGGCCTTTGTATACTGTTCAAGTATAAAGAAACCGACCGTCTATGTCATTCCATAGGAATCTATAGACGGTCGGTTTCGTAGTAATGTAATTTGTATTATTCCTTTACAAACCTTCTGGTTTCAGAAGCCTTTTCATTCGTTAAGCGGATGAAGTAGATACCGCTTTGCAGGTCGGCGGTGTTGATTTCCAGCTTGTTGCCGCAATTCTTCTGGCTGTAGACCTTTGCACCCATAAGGTTGTAGATCTCTACCGTGCCGATGGCCTCTTGCGCCTCAACAGTCAGCTTGTCGTTGACAGGGTTGGGGTAGATTAAGGTTTTGTCGCCGCTTTGTTCGCCGACACCTTCGGTGTACTCGAGGTGGGCAACGAAGTTGCGGTTGGCCGTGGCGATGAAGGTGAAGGTCTTGTCTTCCGTCACGATAGTGCCGTTTTCCGTCCAGTTGCGGAAAGCCCAGTCTTCGTTGGTTTCCACGGAGATGGTCACTTCATCGCCGTAGTTGTAGGTGCCTTCGCCAATGGCAGTGCCGCCTTCAGCCGGGTCGACGGTGGCCGTGATTTCGATGGTTTGTAGCGAGAAATTAGCCACAAAGTTATGATTGCCCATGACGGCAAAGTTATAACTTGGATTGGTGGAAATTATAGTGCCGTTTTCAGACCAATTCAGGAAATCGTAACCTTCGTTGGGCGTAGCTGTTATGGTGCAACTTTGGCCGAAGTCGTAGGTGCCTTCGCCAGTGACTGTACCGCCGTAGCTCGGATTGGCCGAAACATTTATCGTAAATGTCATTATGTTGAAGTGTGCGACATATTCAGCAGACTCGGTAACGGTGAAGGTATAGGTCGGGTTAGTGCTGACCTGAGCACCGTTCTTAGTCCAATTGGTGAAGGTATATCCTGCTTCAGCAGTGGCTGTCAAAGTGCAGCTTTGGCCGTAGGTATAGGTGCCGCCGCCAGAGACCGAGCCACCGTTGCTGGGAACGGCTGTAGCAGTAATGGTGTAAGTCTGTTGCTGGAAATGAGCCACTAAAGTGCGGTTTCCAGTAACAGTAAAGGTATAACTTGCATTGGTCGAAACTTGGGTGCCGTTTTCGGTCCATCTCACAAAGGTGTAACCATTGGCAGGCGTGGCAGTTACAGTGCAGGATTGACCTTGTTGGAAAGTGCCGCCACCTGAAACAGTACCGGCATTGGTCGGATTGGCCGACACGCTGACGGTGTAGTTCTGTGGTTGTGCCTGGAAGTTGGCCACCAAGGTGCGGTTGCCACTCACCGTGAAGGTGTAATTGGCTTGCGTTGAGACCACACTGCCGTTTTCTGTCCAGTTGGTGAAGGTGAAGCCGCTGTTGGCAGTAGCATGCACAGTGCAGGATTGTCCTTGTTGGTAACTGCCGCCACCCGTGACGGTGCCGCCGTTGGTCGGGTTGGCAGATACGGTGATGTTGTAGTTTTGCGTCTGTGCTTGGAAGTTGGCCACCAAGTTACGGTTGCTATTGACAACGAAGGTGTAGCTGGCTTGGGTTGAAACCACACTGCCGTTTTCCGTCCAATTGGTGAAAGTGAAACCGTTGTTGGCCGTAGCAATCACGGTGCACGACTGACCTTGGTTGTAGGTGCCGCCGCCTGTGGCGTTACCACCATTGGTGGGATTAGCCGATACGGCAACGGTGTATGTAGTGCCGCCACCACCGCCTACAGTAATGTCTTGGATGTAAGGCTGGCGTTGAGGCTTGGTAACCACAATTTTCACGGGTTGACCTGAAGTGATTCCGCTTACCTGCACATTGACTGAACCTGAAGCGGGCACCAGAGCAGCGCCTTTCAGTACGTTGTTTTGCGAAATGCCAACGTATGAACCAGCTTGAGCATTCACAGTGAAGTTGCTTGAACCCGAAGGAATGGAAGAGGCGTGGCTGACCGTGTTGGGTGTTGGATTCACGCGGTAAGGCATGATGGAACCATCACCGAGCACGTGGTAAGCTTGCCAGTAATAGGTAGGATTGGAACTGGTTTGGTAACCACCAGTGCTGGCATAACAAACTGCCAGGTTGCCAAGGAAGACGATGGATGATACGGTGTTGTAGGTTTCGTCCATCCAAATGCCGTCATAAACACCTGTAGCCGTATTGTTGATGTTAGGCATCTGACCAAAGGTGTTGGTGGCGCCAACACCAAAGTAATAGTCCTCATACCAATAGGTCACAGGGCAGGAACCGATATAGGAATAGGCAGCTTTGTTCTCTCCACGGAGCATGGCCTCACCGAAGCAGGGCTGGCTGTAACCGAAGTTGCCCGTCAAGCAGCAGTTACCCATGGCGAGGAAGTATTTGTTGGTGTTGGTAAGAGCATTCACCTGGCTTTTGGTAAGTTGAGGGTCTGACCAAGAGGTCTCGCTGCCGTGGGCAGTGTAGTTGACAAAGCCAGTACCTGAACTCAATGAGGCATAGCAATTTGTATAAGGCTGACCTAACCAGTTATAGACATTGGTGAATCCATGTGCGGTGTTGTAATAATACTGCATCGCATATTGGATTGTGGGTTTGCCGACATAATTGGTCCAATAACTGTCCCAACCAGCGATGAGGGTCACATTGTTGAGATAACTCGGGTCAGGCATCGTGTATTGCTCGTATTGCAGGATCTTGTTGACGATGGCAGTGACTTCGTTGGTGTTCTCTGCCGACATACGGCTGTAGAACATGTCGGGGAAGTAGTCGTTGTCAACTGAACCATAATAAAGGTCAGTCACCTTGCTGGTGGAGGAGCTGTTGGTGCCAGGAATCTGAGCCACATCGCCTACGAGGACGAGGAAAGTCGGGGTGGCGCCTTGGCTGACACCTGTGTTGTAAAGGTTCTGCACGTATGTGCGGATGGCGTTGTAGTTGCTGCCTGCCTGTGTGGTGGTGACCACATTCACGTCGAAGCCTTTTTGGATCTTCCAATTAATCCAAGGCTGTAAGGCAGAAATGTAGTTTTCGGGTGTGATGACAATCATGTGGACGGGATAGGCCATCAAGTCCGGGTGGTCATCGTACACGTCCATAATTTGACGGTAGTTGAACATCTGTTTGTAGACGATGTCGAAATACGGGCTGTAAGTACTCAACAGCATACGCTCGGTTTCGGCACGGTCGGCGCCGTCAAAGCTGATTTCCACTTCGATGTCGTTGAACACACGCAAGGTGTTGGCAACAGGGTTATAGCTCACGGGATTGATGACCAATGATCCGATGCGGATACCACGCATGGTGCCTTGCATCTCAATGGTAGCTTCGGGAGCCGTGGCAAGGCTGCGGGTTTGATAGGCTGCGGCATTGTACACAAACTCGACTTCATCAAGATTCTGGTCTTTGCGCACTGAAGGCTGGTGTGGCAGAATGGTGCCGATGCCGTAGTCGGAAAGAAGATAATCAGTTGTCGTGTAACTTGTTACAGTGACACGAGGCGTGGCACCGAAAGGCACGGCCAATAATTGATGCGAGGCAGGCAGTTCGGGGGTACCGATTTCGCCTGAGGCATAGGTACCTTCGATGGTGATTTCTGAGAAAACGCCTCTTTCGGTAGAGATTTCGATGCTCTCGATGGAGCCGTAGCTGAAGGTGGCGCGGAGCGAGTTGAAGTCGCTATGCGTGATTTCGGCCGAAGAAATGCTGCGCAAATCGATACGGCCGTTCTGGGCCAAGGCGAATAAAGTGCTCATGGCCAGGACAATAAGTAAGGATATTTTTATCATTTTAAACGTTTAAGAATATTGGCGCAAAGGTAATTAAAAATGTGAAAGTTTGGGGTCTGGGAAGCGAAAAAGGAAAAAATTTCTCAAAAAAAGCATTCGTCATTTAAAATGCTTTTCATACTTTTGCAGCAAAATATGAATTTTCATACAAATCACAAAAATCAATCATTATGGAGGCAGAAAACGGAAAATACATTTTTGGAGTAGTGAAAGTGGGCGATAGGGGACAGATCGTCATCCCTAAGGAGGCTCGCGAGGTTTACGACATTAAGGCGGGTGACAGCCTACTCGTGTTAGGTGACTCAAAAGGCATGGCCGTTTTGAAAACCGAGATTTTTCAAGACAAAATTGATGAAATGTTAGGAGGCAATTGACTATGGAACGCAAACATTGGATGGACAATTTGCGCTGGGTGACGGTGCTTTTGGTACTGTTTTACCATGTCTTCTATTTCTACAACAACAAAGGGGTCTTTGGTGGCATTGGAGGTTTCGGTGAATACCCGGAGGTTAAGCAGTATCAGGATATTGTGATGTACATTCTCTATCCTTGGTTTATGCCGCTGCTGTTCCTGCTTGCCGGTATTAGCGCACGCTATGCGTTAGAGAAGCAGTCGGCTAAGGAATGGTTTAAGGCTCGTACCCGCAAGTTGTTGGTGCCTGGCACAATAGGCCTCCTCGTGTTCCATTGGATGGTCGGCTATTTCAATACCGTTGTGGCTGCAAGGCAGGGAGTGTTTGATGGAGTGCCCGCAATAGCAAAGTATTTCATAATGGCTTTTAGCGGCACAGGGCCGTTGTGGTTCATTCAAGTGCTTTGGCTGTTGTGCCTTGTGTTGCTTTTGGTGCGTGTCATCGACAGAAAAGACAAATTCTGGAATTGGTGCGGGAAGGCCAATCTTGTAGTTGTCATCCTGCTGGGTGTGCTGTTTTGGGCAGGGGAGCAGACGTTGATCAAGAATCCCCGCCCCGAAAGTCTGGACGGCCTTTTGAACTTATATAAGCCGCTCTTCTATCTTGTACCCTTCCTGATGGGTTATTTCGTGTTCTCGCATGATGAGGTACAAGAAAAATTGGAGAAAGCCTGGGTTCCATTGTTGGCTTGCGCTGTCCTTGCTGGAACAGTGTTGGTTATCACCACATTTGGTCAGGACAACACTTCGCCGCAGTATCTGGGCAGCTGGCTTAATTGTCTCTATGGCTGGTTGATGTGCCTCGCTATGATGGCCTGGTTCAAAGCCCGTTTCAATCGTACGGGAGCCTTCGCAGGCTATATGACGCGCTCCAGTTATGGTGTCTATATACTTCATTATCTGGTGATTGCTACTTTGGGCTATATGATGAAGATGTACACCAATTTGGCCCCGTGGATGATGTATGTCATCCTCTTCGTGGCTGTGATGACAATCCCCTTTGTTTTGAATGAAATCATCAAGAGGATTCCCTTTATTAGATGGTGTGTGTTGGGAATCAAAAAAGAGAAACAGCAATGAATACGTTATACGATAGCATTCTTGCCAAGCAAGACCCAGCCCAAGTCGAAGGCTTGTCGCGCTTCTTCAAGACGGGGAAAGGTCAATACGGAGAAGGCGACCAATTTTTGGGCATCAAAGTACCCGTGACTCGCGAGGTGGTGAAGCAATGTTGGCAGGACACCTCTTTCGATGACTTGGAGACTTGCATCGCCTCCGAATACCACGAGATGCGTTTGGCCGCCCTGCTGACCTTGGTGCAAATCTTCAAGTACGCCAAGAAAGACAAGGCTTTGCAACAAAAATGCATTGATTTTTATCTCGCTCATATGCAATTCATTAATAATTGGGACTTAGTCGACCTTTCGTGTTACGAACTGCTCGGTACATGGCTCATGGACAAAGACAGAACTTTGCTCTATGACTTCGCACGTGATGGCAAAACGATTTGGGAGCAACGTATCGGGATGGTGAGCACGATGCAGTTCATCCGCCATGGTGAATTGGATGATACCTATGCCATTGCAGACATCTTTTTAGCCAAGCCTCATCCTTTGCACGACTTGCTTCAAAAAGCCGTCGGTTGGCTCCTCCGCGAGGCAGGCAAACACGACGAGCAACGGCTGAAAGACTGGCTTTCATCGCGTTACACATCCATGCCGCGCACTATGCTTAGGTATGCGATTGAGAAGTTTTCTGAAGAAGAACGCAAACAGTTTTTGAGAATATGATGGATATCCAATTACACTACATCGAACAAGGCCAAGGCCAGCCGCTTATCCTTCTCCACGGCAACGGAGAGAGCTGCGACTATTTTGAGCATCAGATCCCCCATTTCTCAAAGAGCTATCGCGTCATCGCCATCGACACGCGAGGACACGGCAAATCACCGAGAGGAGAGAAGCCTTTTACCATCGTGCAATTTGCCGAGGATTTGCACGACTTCATGGATGAGAAAGGCATTGAGAAAGCCATCCTTTTGGGCTTCTCCGACGGTGGCAACATCGCCCTGACCTTTGCGCTGAAATATCCTGAACGGGTGGAGAAATTGATTGTGGATGGCGCCAACCTTTTCCCGAGCGGTGTGAAACCGCTGTATCAATGGCCGATTGAATTTGGCTACCGTATCGCAAAACTGTTTTCCAAGAAATCCGAGAAAGCCAAACGAAACGCCGAAATGCTCGGGTTGATGGTCAACGAGCCGCATATTGACCCTTCCGAATTGGCCCATCTGACCATGCCTGTGTTGGTTGTGGCTGGAACGAAAGATATGATTAAGGAATCGCATACGAGACTAATATACAAGAGTTTGCCGAATGCACAGTTGAACATCATTGAGGGTGACCATTTTGTGGCGAACAAGAATGCCGTTTTATTTAATAAGGTGGTGGATGAGTTTTTAAGAAAATAATGCTACATTTGCAGGCAAATTGAACAAATGTCTGCAAAATGAAAAAACTTTTCTTAACCTTTTTTGTGCTGGTAATCAGCATGATGGCACTTCAAGCCAAACCCATTGACCAGAATCTCGCCTTTGAGGCGGCTCAAAAATTCGCAACTACACAATTTGCCCTTGAGCGCGCCACCCCACAACTCGTTTATACGGGTCAGGAGGAGGCGTTCTTTGTTTTCAATATAGGCGACCACAGTTTTGTCATCATCGCTGGCGACGATGCCCATCGCCCTGTCATCGGTTATTCCGACCAATCTGCATTTGACGCTTCCAATATTCCGCCTGCGTTGGCCTATTATCTGGATGGTATTGCCGAGTGTGTGTTGCAACTGCATTCAGCTGTAGCTACACCCGAAGTTGCCGCGGAATGGGCTTCGGTGCTTGAGCACGGTAGACTCATCTCACGCCATGGCGGTCGCGGCACGGGCTATTTTTGTCAGACTCAATGGAATCAGGATTATCCTTATAATTGCTGCTGTCCTGAAGACCCGGCGGGCTCAGGTGGACATACCTACGTGGGCTGCCTTGCCACGGCCATGTCGCAACTGATGCGTTTTTGGGCTTATCCCGCCCAAGGTATCGGCGAACATTGCTATACTCATGAGGTTTATGGCGAGATTTGTGCCGACTTCGGTAATACCACTTACGACTGGGACAATATGCCTAATAAGTTGAACGACAACTCCACAGAAGCAGAGAAGCTTGCAACGGGCACGCTGTGTTTCCATTGTGGTGTGACCATTGACATGGGTTATGGTCCTGATGGCAGTGGCGGAGCTTCTGGCCCCATCCCTGGCGTTATGCGTGACTATTTCAACTATAGCAATGCCAATGTGCAACGCTCGCGTAATGACTTTGAGACTGAAGAATGGAAAACCATGGTGCGCGAGCAGTTTGATATGGGATGGCCGATGTATTACGGCGGATGTGAGGATGGTGGTTGCCATGCTTTCATATGCGATGGTTACGACGATAACGATATGTTCCACTTCAATTTGGGCTGGGGCGGTGGTTCCGACGGTTGGTATCTCATCGACGATGCACCGTACACACATCCCGCCGATGCTATGTTCAACTTCGTTCCCGCTTGGGTTTACAACGAAACGCCTTCCCTACCAACTAATTTCACGGCCGTTCCCACCTCTGACACCGATTTGAAAGTGCGCCTCAACTGGACGAATCCCACAACCACACTTGACGGCACTGCTTTGGACGCTATCGAACAAATTGTGGTGTTGCGCGACAATGAAATTGTTGCAACTTTGACCGATGTCGTTCCTGGTGCAGCCATGGAAATCGAAGATACCAATGTGCCACGCTATGATGTTTACCATTATGCAGTGTATGCCGTGGCCAATGAACGCGTCGGAAAACATGCTAATGTGATGAAGGTGTTGGTCGGTCCCACCTGCCAATGGAAGCTAATTTTGACGACCAATTCGTTCCAAGGATGGCATGGAGGCTGCATCAATGTCTACAATATGGCCGGACAGAAGCTCGACAGTTACACGATGACTTCATCGTCTGCCGTTTCTGTTGAGCCAGCTTTGCCTTTGGGTAGGCTAAGTTTCGGCTGGACAGCTCCTGAGCAAACAGTGAACTCCATGGCTTTTGTCATCAAGGATGCCGATAACAACACGGTGTATTCCTTCACAGGCTCTTCTGACGACCTGCCTGAGGGCATCTTCTTTGAAACCAATAACACTTGTGGCGGTGACCTCTCATGCGGTACGCCTGATAACTTGGTAGCGACAGTTCAAGACAACGCTATCCTGCTCACTTGGGATCCCGTCGAGAACCCTGGCTATGGCTACAATATCTACCGTGACGGCTTGCTGTATCGTTTAATCCAAGAAGGTACGACCTTCCTTGATGAAAATGTTACTATGGGTGGTCATTGTTATCGTGTGGCTGTGCTCTGCGAAGGTGGTGAGAATGGTGAAACTTCCAATGAATCGTGTGCCACGGCTGGTCCTTGCTATCCACCCCGCAACTTGGACTTCGAGTATACCAACAGCTATAAGGTCAAGTTGAAATGGGAGACACCTGTACCAAACGACGGCCTTTCGGGCTATTATCTCTACCGCAAAGAAGGCGATGGCGAGTATCATCGCGTAAAACTGTTTAATGCTTCTGCTGTATCCTTCACCGACAATAGCTTGATTGAGGAAGGCGACTATTACTATCGACTCTATGCCTATTATCAAGATTTGGACTGCACCTCATCGCCTGCCAACTGCCATTATTATCCCAATGTCTTCGAATTGCATGTCTATTACTCCCCCACTGGTGTCGAGGAGAATGAGGCTCTAGTGAAGGTCTATCCCAACCCGACGAAAAACCTTGTCACCGTTGAGGCAGAAGGTATGACAGAGGTGTCGGTCTATAATACCTTAGGGCAGTGTGTGTTGCAGAAGGGAGTCGCAGGAGAACAAACCACTGTTGACCTGCAACATGTGTCCGAAGGGCTCTATCTACTTCGCATCAAGACCGCGAATGGCATTGTCTCCAAATGTATCACCATTGAGCGTTAAACAAAAAAACTCTAAACTCTACACTCTCAACTCTAAACTATTTCATACCTTTGCAGTGTAATTTAGAATCATTTTAGAAACATCATGCTGAATAAAGAAAATGTACAGGAAGTCCTGAAGGACGTCATTTATTTCCCCAAGGGGGACAATATCGTCGCGTTGAATATGGTTGAAAACCTGATGGTTAAGGATAATGCCATCCGCTTCGACCTCGTCATGGAACATGCCAACGACCCGAAAAACGACATCTTGGTGAACGGTGCCAAGCGCACCCTGACCGAGGTTTTCGGCGAAGACATTGATATAGAAATCAAGGTGGTGGAGGAAAAAACAGCCCTTTCGAAGGTGAAGCACATCATCGCTGTGGCTTCAGGTAAGGGTGGCGTCGGCAAGTCGACGGTGGCGGCCAATTTGGCCATCGCCTTGGCGCGTGCCAACCAGCGTGTGGGCTTGATTGATGCCGACATCTACGGCCCTTCTGTCCCAATGATGTTCGGCACCGAAAACGAGCGTCCAGCAGCGTTCGAGAAAGACGGCAAGACGGTGATGCTGCCGATTGAGAAATATGGTATCAAGTTGTTGAGTATCGGCTATTTCGTCGATGCCAACCGACCGCTTATCTGGCGTGGACCCATGGCCACCAGTGCTTTGAACCAACTGATGAACGACACCCTTTGGGGCGAGTTAGATTGGATGGTGGTCGACATGCCTCCTGGCACGGGTGACATCCAACTGACTTTGGCCCAGCAATATAACGTGTCGGGTGCCCTCATCGTGACCACGCCGCAAAAGGTAGCTTTTGCCGATGTGCTTCGCGCCGCGATGATGTTCAAGGAAGAGGCCTTGCAAATCCCGATTTACGGCTTAGTGGAAAACATGGCCTACTTCACACCTTCCGACATGCCTGAGAAGAAATACTACATCTTCGGCAAAGAAACGGGCAAAGCGTTTGCCGAGCAATTGGGTGTGCCGCTCCTCGGTCAGATTCCGATTACGGAAAAGATTGCCGAATGTGGCGATGCTGGCGTTCCACTTGCTTTGGATGCCGACTCGCCAGTCACTAAGGCCTTCGACAAGATTGCACAAGAAATCATCAATAAAGGCTAGTCCTGAAAGGACGCCCCGAATTCAAGCAGGGATTTCAATCCCTGCGAAAAAAGAGCAAAAGAATAACAGTAATAGATATGGATAAAGAAATCATCCTCCGCAAAGTCAAAAACGTCCTTGAACAGGTGCGTCCCTACCTTCAGCAAGACGGCGGTGATGTCAACTTCGTGGAACTCACCGACGACAACACCGTCATCGTGGAACTGACGGGTGCCTGCGGCAATTGTCCCCACAGCAGGTCGACCCTCAAAAACGGTATTGAATCCGTGATGAAGAAAGTCATCCCCGAAATCAAGGCCGTCGAACAAGTCCAAACCCTTGACTTGTAAAAATCTTGAATCTTAAATCTTGAATTTTGAATTTTGAATCTAACTAATTGTCAAACATAAATTCTAACGAAAATGAAAAAAATTCTATTCTCATTAGTAGCTATGCTGCTCCTTTCGGTGAGTGGCTTTGCGCAAACGACCTATACGAAGGTCACCTCCACCTCAGGTCTTGAGGCTGGAGCCAACTACCTCATTGTGGCCCATCACGACGACTTTGGAGCCCTTGCCATGGGTTACCAAAAGTCAAACAACCGCAATGCTGTGGTGGTGAGCGAAGATGGCGAATCCATAACGGTGACGCCTGGCACTAATCCCGACAGCGAAACCGACGTGTTCCAATTTACATTGGGCGGAAGCACTGGTGCTTGGACCTTGTTTGACGAGGTGAAAGGTGGCTATCTTTATGCCTCAAGCAGTAGCAGCAACCAACTGAAGACGCAGAACACCAACAATGCCAATGGTGAATGGAGCATTGTTTTTAACGCTGATGGCACGGCTGAAGTCGTGGCTCAAGGCGACAACACCCGTAATAACATGCGTTTCAACCCGAACAATGGCACACCCCTGTTCAGTTGCTATGCAGAAACGTCGAGTGTTGATACGCGCGTCAGCTTCTACAAGGCCGGTGGTGACCCTGTTCCGCCCGTCCCGGAGCCATGCGACTATCCCTCATCCTTTGCGGTTAGTCATGTCGAAGGTGTTGATGTGACCCTTGAATGGTATGATGCTCCCTGCGAAGTCAAATATTTGGTTTTAGCCTCCACTGGTAGCATCACCGTTCCCATTGATGGCATGCCTGTTTCTGATGATTTATTAGCCAAGAATGTGGATTATAGTGTTGAGACCGTGACCTTCAGCGGTTTGCAGGGCAACACGCATTATAATTTTGCCATCTTCCCCTACACTAATAGTGGTGCCAGTATCGACTATTTGACCTCTGGCGACTATCCCACAGCTGAAGCTACCACTGAAGATATCTTTTATCTCTTGAATGAGGATTTTGAGGAAGAAGACTTTGATGATTTTTCACCCTACGACATGTATGGTGACCAATCATGGCGTATTGCCATCTATGATGGAAACAGCTATGCAAACATGAATGGGTATGCCTCTGGTAGTGCCCATACAAACGAGGATTGGCTGATCAGCAAAGTGATGAGTGGTGCATATCAAACTATTCTCTTGCAGTTCAGGACTGCGAAGAATTATGATGGTAACGATTTGGAATTGATGATTTCCACCGACTATGATGGAGCGAGTGAGCCGACTGAACCTGATTTCCATTGGGTAGAAATAACGGATATGTTTGACTGGTCTACTGGAGGTTATGTATGGACTCCTTCAGGAGAGGTAGACATCACCAACTATACTGGCGAGTATTTCTATATCGCTTTCGTTTATACCTCTACTGATGAAGCCGCTGCCGCTTGGGAAGTGGATGACGTGCAGATCATTGCTCGCAACCCGCTTTCTATCAACGAGAATCCTAATGTGCAACTTGTTGTAAGTCCCAATCCCGCCCGCGAGCTGGTTTCGTTCAACCTTGAAAGCGATGCCCAAGTCAACATCTTTGACATGACGGGTCGCATGGTCAGTACAATGGCATTTGAAGCTGGTCAAGCCCAAGTCAGTGTCAGCGAATTGGTCAACGGCGTTTACTTCGTCAATGTCCGTTATGCTGACGGCACAACGGCAGTTTCGAAGTTTGTGAAGTTCTAAATAAGTAACAAGTATTTTGAATCCCCCCAACCCCCTTTGAAGGGGAAGCAGCTTCATGAAAAGTAAAAGCTGCTCCCCCTCTGAGAAGGGGATGGGGGGAGTCAAATAAAACCTACCTCTTGAAAAATCTCCTCCTCATAGTATCCTTGTTCTTTGCCAGTTGGGCCTTCGCCCAGCAGGTGGAGCCCGTGCGCTATGAGGTGGGCCGTTGGAGCAAGGAACAGGGCTGCCATTTTCAGACCCTGGGTGAGGCTGAGGGCATTATGGTCTACGAAACAGAAAAGACCGACAAGGAGAAACACCGTTTATGGAACTTCGCCTGCGTTGATAGTAGCCTCTATGAGACCCGCAGCGATTTGATCCCCCTTCCCGAAAAGCTCAAATTCATTGATTCGGGAAGTGATGAGCACTTTGCCGCTTTCCTTTTTGCCAACGACGGTAACAAAAAGGCTTCAGACACACTGGATTTCCTCGTGGTGAGTTTCAATCGGGAGGAAAAATCCTATCAGACCTTTTGGAACAAATGGCCTGAGAAATCGGTGCCCTTGTCGGTGGAAGTCGTCGACGGCACGATGATGCTGGTCCTCAACAACAAAAGCGGCAATGGAGCCTTATATTTCTACGACTTGACCAACAATTCGTGTCGCACGGTGACGCCATCGTCAAGCAGTTTCGTGTTGTTTCAAACCGAAGCTTTTCCAAAGGAGTCATGTTTTGTGGTGGCAGCCAAAGAGTTTGAAAACAAACGATTCGTCTCTACATCATTTTTTGTCTATTCTCCCACGGGCAATCTGAAAGGCAGTTACCGATACGAGAACATCCCTAATGCCGCTTTGGGTCGTATGGTGTTTCGTTTCGACCAAAGCAGCAACCTCGTGGTTATTGGCACGTTGGAACGAGAGACGGGTCGGAAAGTCAATCTTGAAGGTGTTACCGAGAATTTCGATAAGGAAAGCGTCGGAGTGGTGTGGATGCGCTTTGTTGGTGGGTCACCTGATAGCAAGGTGTATCTGTTCAAAGACATGCCAGAAATAGAGCATGCTTTGACGGCCTCTGACCGTGTGCGATTGCGTGAAGAGAAGCTGAAGCTGAGCAAGAATCAGAAAGCCACAAAAAGCGAAATCGCATTTCAATTCTTGACGCCACGTTTGACCGAATTTGGCGAGATGACCATCTTTGCTGCAGAGGCTTTCATGCCTTATTACCACACGGAGACCCGCATGAACTATGGTTATTATGGTTACTATGGCGGCTATCCCTACACGTACACCGTGTTTGACGGTTACGACTTCTTCAGTGAAATCATCCTGGCCTTCGATGGCGACGGTCACTTGAAATGGCAACAGTCGGTGAAGTTCGACAATGAGTTGACTTATGACCTCTTCCCCCATGCTTCAGAAGGCGTTTGCTATGATGAGTTAGTGGTGGCTTCGCCTTACCATAACAATTTGAGATACACCGCTTTTGATAGAGACGGGCAGTCCTTGATGAACCAACAAAACGAAAAACTGGCCCCGATTTTTGGTGCTGATTTTGTGGAAGACGAGTACTTCGCGCAAATGGCCCCATGGTACAATAACCGTTTTCTCATCTATGGTTCACAAATCATCCAAAACAGTGCTCAACCCAAGCCAAGGCGTTCGGTGTATTATTTGCAAAAGGTTCAATATGATTGAGTTATGGTGACGAGTTATTTGAAATACCTTTGGAAGCGCAAGAGTGAATATAGTATCCATTCGCCTTTTGTCTATGAATTCATGCGTAAGGTGCTGAACGACAGTGGATCCAATCGCGATTATGACACCATCTACCGCATAGTCCGTTTGTTTGACAAGCGGAAACACATCAACTATAACTTGCGGAAACAGAGCCGACTGCTCTATCGTATGGTGCGCTATTTTGAGCCTGATTCGGTAGTGTCGTTTGGTCACATGAGTGCCTTGAATGCCACGGCTATGGCTTTGGGTCACATGCAGACCAGGGTCTATCTTGAGCAATCGGAGAGTTTCTTGGAGACGCTCAACTCAATGGGGGTGGTCAATGTGACTCTCATCCAACCCGAAGAGTTTGATTCTAGTCGTTTCAAAAGGCTCAACACGGGCTTTGTCTTTTTTAGCCGCGATTCATTCGAAGAAGATACTTGGGACTATCTCGTCGATTGCCTCAATTATAAGACAGCTGATTCTGTTTTTGTCTTTGAGGGTATTCACCACAACCGAGACATGGAAGATGCATGGGAGGAAATCAAGGCCAACGAGGACGTGTCTGTCACATTCGACTTGTATTGTGTTGGCATGGTCTTCTTCCGTGAAGGCATTGAGAAACAGGACTTTGTTCTTAAATATTGAATGCAGAATGTAGAATGCAGGATTTTGAATCTTTGAATCTTTGAATCTTTAAATCTTTAAATTTTAAATGAAGAATATCACCTATACCAAGACTGGCGACGAAGGCAAGACTTCATTGATTGGTGGTCTGCGCGTTGCGAAATATGACGATAGAGTAGAGGCCTACGGTACGGTCGACGAGTTGAGTGCGTTCATAGGTGTACTTTACGACCAGGAAGGTGTCAACGACGAAATGAAAACCGTGTTGGATGTGGTTCAAAACAAGTTGTTTACCATCGAGTCGCATTTTGCCTTGGATGAGAACTCTGAGGTGAAGAAGATGATACCTATGTTGGTTGCCGAAGATGTAGTCTATTTGGAGCATGAAATCGATGTGATGAACGAGCAATTGCCCGAACTGCGGAGTTTCGTCATCCCAGGTGGAAATTTGAAGGCTAGTTATGCCCATGTGTGCCGCACGGTATGTCGTCGTGCCGAGCGTCAGGGCTGGCGCTTGGCCGCCCAACATCCCGTTGATGCACTTGATATGAAATACCTGAACCGATTGTCGGACTACTTCTTTGTTTTGGCTAGATTTTTTGGCTTTTTAGACAAAGTTAATGAAAATAACTGGAAATCAAATAAATAAAAATTCGTTATTTTTACAAAAAAGCCCTTGCTAGTTCCAAAAATACTTGTACTTTTGCGCCCTCAAAAAAGAGTAAAACAAAAAACGAAAATACAATGTATTGGACACTAGAATTAGCCTCAAAATTGGAAGACGCCCCGTGGCCTGCCACTCGTGATGAATTGTTGGATTGGGCCTTGCGTACGGGCGCACAGGAAGAAATCATAGAGAACCTTCAGGAAATCGAAGACGAAGGCGAGATATACGAACGCATCGAAGATCTTTGGCCGGATTATCCCTCTAAGGATGACTTTTTCTTTAACGAAGATGAGTATTAAAAGATTGATATTCAGTAGAATAAAGAAACTCTCAGAACTTTCTGGGAGTTTTTTTATTTACTGACACTTTATGTCACTATAGTGCTCTATTTTTGCTTCCGAAAAACAAAAGTCGGATAAGCATAGCACAAACTAAAACAAATCAACATGAGAGGACTATCAAAATCACGATACACAAGGTTCTGTCAGTGCGAGAAAGCTTTGTGGCTGAAAGTTTATAAACCACAGGAGGAAGTATTTGAGCCTGAAAGGATTGCCAGATTTGAAGCTGGCAACAAAGTTGGGGATTTGGCAATGGGGTTGTTCGGCCCATACGTGGAGGTAACGACCCTCAACTTAGATGGTAGCCTGAATCTAGACGCAATGGTGTCCAAAACCAAAGAGGAGATGCAAAAGGGTACCCCAGTTATCTGTGAGGCATCGTTCTTCTACGGCAACAACTACTGCGCTGTCGATATACTGCGCCGGACAAACGATGGCTGGGCTATCTATGAGGTGAAGAGCAGCAGCGACAAAGAGAGGAAGAGAGAGACTTACGCATGTGACATCGCCTACCAACAATGGTTGCTCACATCGTGCGGCATCAAGGTGACGGGTGCCTATCTCGTTTGCCTTAATTCCAACTATGTGCGCCAAGGAGCCATCGATCTTCAACAACTGTTCGCCGTTGTCAACATGAAAGAACTTGTGCAAAATGATTTGGTCAAGGTGCCTCAGTTGGTGTCTAAGGCACTGCAGCTCCTTCAAGACCCTAACGAACCCAATGTGGACTTGTCACAAAATTGCAAGAAGCCTTACGAGTGCGCTTTCTTGGACTATTGTAAACGTCTTCATAATATCCCAACTGACAGACCTAACGTATTCGATCTATACCGTATTCCGTTTTCAAAAGCCCTTCAGCTATCTCAATCGGGAAGCATCACTTTCCCTGAGTTGGATACAACGGAACTGAGCGACAAACAGCAGGTGCAGGTGTTGTGTACGCTTAACGGAACTGAACATATCGATGTCAAAGGCATTCGCAGCTTCCTCGACACACTCAGCTATCCGCTCTATTTCCTCGACTTTGAGACGATGAACGCCCCAGTGCCTCAGTACGATGGCACAAGACCTTACCAACAGATTCCTTTCCAGTATTCGCTGCATATCAAAGAAAGCGAAACGTCACCTTATATACATAAGGAGTTTCTGGCTCCAAGTGATGGCAGCGACCCTCGCCATGCTTTGGCTGAGCAGTTATGCCATGACATTCCGATGGATGTCTGCATCTTGGCTTACAACAAGCAATTCGAATGTGGACGCATCAAGGAACTTGCCGATTCTTTCCCCAACCTTGCTTATCATCTGATGAACATCCGCGACAACATGAAAGACCTGCTTGATCCTTTCCAAAAAGGATACTACTATGTACCCGCCATGGGAGGTTCGTTCTCTATCAAAAGCGTGCTTCCCGCCTTGTTTCCCAACGACCCCGAATTGGACTATCATAAACTCGGCCAACAGGTGCAAAACGGCAGTGATGCCATGTCTATCTTCCCAAAAATCAAGGATATGAACCCGCAAGATGCCCAATCTGCACGAGAAGCCTTACTCCGCTATTGTGAACTTGACACTTGGGCGATGGTGAAAGTTTTGGAAAAGTTGAAAAAATTTGTATTCAGCGACTGAATGTATTTGAACAATCTTTTATTTTTGCAATCATACAAAGCGGAAGCCGAAAAGCTATATGAGTAGGCAAAAACTAAGTTTAAAAATCAATTCTAATGGCGATACCAGTAAAATCAACACCAACACAGATGTCTTTAGCACAAGAGCTGGCCTCAATCGACAATCAAAACAGAATAACACAGATCCAACAGGGAAGTGCTCCAACCATTGATGTTTTTTGGAGAGACTTTATTGAACCATCTTTACCAGACAAGGGTGCGATCATTAAATGGTTCAAGTTGCTCAATGATTATGTTGACCAAGATGATGCTGTATTTGCTCTTAGATGCTATGGCAATTGGGAAAGCTATAAAATAAAAGACGACTACACCTTAAGGCGTGGATTTTACAATCTTACCGACGATGATTATTCGTTTTTTTATACCGATAACTTTTTTGCGGCTTATTTCGCCAAGATGGCTGTCGATAACTATGTGCCGACGCTCTCCGAGTTCAATGCTATGATGAAGTCGCGGGAGTTCCCAGCCCGATTTGGTCGTAGTGCTGCTGTTGAACGAAGCAAGGCTGCTTATTCTATTGATGGCAGGAAAGGGAAGAACCCTGGCTTTACCACTAATGGTTATAAAATAGCTCATATCGTAGATTCCGGCAAACGGATATTCAGTGATGGTCTTGAAACGACTATAGGGCAGATTTGTGACAGGTATTGTGTTCGGGGTAACTATAATGACTGGACTCCGCACAATGACAGCTTTGGTGACTTTTATGCTCGAGATTTGGCCATAGACCCTTCGGCAAAAGCTTTTTTGATTGCCCATTTCCTCAGGTTTGTCAGTCCGATGAACTATATTTTTACTCCTGGAAAGAACCATCATGTTCTTGGAGTGAAGGTAAGAATGAATGACATCGCTGAAAGCGAAGAAATACAGCAGTATGCCATGCTAAAATTTCACGAGAGGTTCGGCACAGTCTATGAGGACTATTTGAGTCGACTATTATTGCCTCCAGCGTTTGAATTGTCAAATCTGCCTTCTATAAACCACTTAGCTAACAAAGTCATTAACATTCAATATGGTAAAAACATAAAAAAAACAACTCCTAAAAACTCAACCTCTGTATCGTCAAAAAGTTTAACACCAAAAACGACTAGTTCAAGCAAAATTAATCCGAGGTCTATTCTTTCAATGCTTAAATCAAAGCAGTTGGCGAAAACTCTTCCTAGTCCTAAAACAATAACACAAACAGATAGAGATATGTTTGAATCGTATTTAAAAAAATGTTGTCCGGCCATAAAAACGGAAGTATCGCGTAATGAGTATCTGTATAGTCTGGAAACGGCAAAATTTAATAAACTGTTGACAAATCATAATCAAAAACATAATCAAAAACATAATCAAAAACATAATCAAAAGCTAGACGTCTATAATTGCAATAATATCAATATACTAATTGATGTACTTGACGATTTAGTCAATAAAGAAGGCAGTACCGATATTGACGATGCTCTTTCCGTTGGAAATAAAGCTTGCCGTTCGGCTCTTTGTTACTTTTTGAAGCATCTGCTAAGTGTAAACGGCATTACCATCTAACACTCATATTTTTTTGCCATCTCCCGAATCAGCTCCTTCATCTTGTTGCGGGCTGATTCTGGTGCGAGCACTTCCACAAGTGGTCCATGGTGCAGCAAAGCTTGGTAGAAGTCATTGCCTGGGCGTAGCTCGTAAATGAAATAAGCGTAACCCTTGTCGTCTTGTTCCAATAACTCTTTCTGAGAGTGGTGCAGTGGCAGGGCGCGGAAATAGTTGGCACGTTTGGCATCAACCTTGATTTTAATTTCGATCAATGGGTCGTTGTCGCCAGTGACAATGCCGTAAAAGTCTTTGTAATAGTATTCAGCGTCAAAGTCTTTGGGTAATTTGAAGGTCTTGCTCGTGACATCTATATCTTGAATCATATCCAATGAAAAAGTGCGCTTATCTCCTTTGCGGGTAGGACATTTGCCCATGACATACCATCGCTTTTCAAAGAGTTTTATGCAGTACGGATGAAGGTCGTATTCTTCTATTTGCTCGGCATTGCCACTGTATTTCTTATACCCAAAGTGTATGACTTGGTTGTCTTTCATCGCACCGATGATTTTAGTCAGGTTGGCATTGCCTGAAGGGACGTTCTCTGGTAGGATACGGTCTTTGATGGAGATACTATCGAATAAATCATTATATACCGATGCCGTGTCAAAAAGCCACTTCTTTAGACTGCTTTTCTCGATCTCGCTTTGGTTTGCTATGTGATACAATCCAGCGGAAAACTCTATTTCGACATTATAATACTCCTTGATTTCCTTTTTCCAACGGTAAAACTTTCGAGCAAAGATATCTTCTCTGATAATTTCATGTGAATGAATGCGCCAACTCTCGTAGATGGCACTTAAAGACATTTTATTGTTCCAAAGTATTCCAATCAGCCACAAATGGTTGGATGCCAATATTTTTGCCATGGTATTTGTATTGATAACAAATGGCAAAACTAATAAATAATCTGAAATGTTACATTGTTGCATACGGTTTTTATGAATGGTTTCTGAATCCGATGATGGTGCTCCTCGGCTTCGACAGGCTTTCTTCATCGCAGAAGGTTCGAAGCGTTTCGAAATCGGGAGAGATGCCTTCAAGTATGCTTTCTATCTGGCTCTTTCTGGCAATGTTCTCGATTTGTCCGCCGCTGAGGTCGTAGCGTATGGCGAGTTGCATGGCAGTGTCGTCGTCGAGTCGCGGAATCATGGTGCGCCAGATGTCTTTCCTGACGGATGCCTCGGGTGCGTGGAACTCGACTTTGAACAGGAACCTGCGCTCGAAGGCACCGTCCAAGTTGCATGTCAGGTTAGTGGTGGCAATGAGAATGCCGTTGAGTTTTTCCATCTCTTCGAGGATGATGTTCTGCATGGTGTTTTCCATCCTTTCCACCGAGCGGTTGACCTCTATGAAGCGGCCTCCCAACAGGGCGTCAGCTTCGTTTAGCAGTAGGATAGGAGCTACTGACGAGTTGCGCACAGCGTTTTGATACTGACCGAAGATAGCCTTCACATTCTTTTCGCTTTCGCCCACCCATTTGTCGCGTATGTTGGCCATGTTGACTTGAAAGATGCTTCGGCCGGTGGCGCGGGCCAGCTGCATGACGGTTTCGGTCTTGCCTGTGCCAGGTGAACCATAGAAGAGGCAA
>JAEEGJ010010163.1_pt1 | contig 24689 bp, 20 predicted proteins | sample 8958761 | NCBI WGS metagenome assembly JAEEGJ01 (sample SAMN16246546, study PRJNA631951) | gut metagenome | biome: gut microbiome; feature: rumen; material: RS-attached | host: Bos | place: Iran: Karaj | collected 2018-10 | reverse complement strand
CTGTTTCGCGTGAGGTGACGTCAACTGAGTATTCCCTGCTGGGGACGATGACCAGGTGCACGGGTGCGTTTACCTTTACTGAGTTGAACACTGCGGTGTTAACCTTCTTTGCGTTTGCACTGATGGCGATGACTGCTGCGAGAGCGAGGGTGATGAACTTTTTCATAATTGTAGTTTTTTATTGTTATTAATTATTGTTTTATTTGTCTTGTCAAGTTTTGAGTTTTGGGCTTGGCTTCTATAACCTTTAACCTTTAACCTTTTTGTTGGTTGACGATGCAAAGTTACGGACTTTTGACAGGCGTTTCAAACTGAAAATCCCCAAACAGTAGGGGATTTCCCATAACAGATATAGGGATACGGATTTAAACCTTTTGCAACAGGTTGATTGTGAAAGGATAAGGGTGTGGGGGATTCCCGCTGAAGGCATGAGAAAGACAAAGAAAAAAATGCGAAAGATAAATTTTATTTGTCATATGCCAACCTTACATTAACTTTGCAAAAATAAGAGGTGATATGATAAAGAGGGAAGAAGACGGTAGTCAATTGAATGAAAGTAAATAAAAGTTTTGTTTGTCTTACAGAAAGGTGCTATCTTTGCAAAAAATAAGGAAATGATAACGCAATAACGACAAATTAAAATAATGGAATGATGAGAAAAGAACATGCTGAGTGAACGAAAAAATGCAGATTGACTATTAATCCTATTTTTCCTCTTCCAGCATCTTGCGCTTTTTCTCTATCATTTCTCCTGTACGTTGACCATGAAAACCTCCGAGGGTGCCGTTGCTGGCAATGACACGATGACAAGGGACATCTGGGGCGAAGGGATTGCGCTTGAGGGCTTGCCCTACTGCTTGGGCACTTCGACATCCGATACGACGTGCAAGTTCGCCGTAGGTGATGGTTTCACCACGAGGCACGCGGAGAAGTTCCAGATAGACACGGCGTTGAAAGTTAGTGATGTGGGTGTCAGCGAGTACTTCTTGACGAATCTGCGAGATGTCAGACATTATCATAAGAGTTGATGTTCAACATTGTATTGAATCTCGTACTTGCTCATATCTTTAATGTGTTCTTATTTCTGTCGGCAAAGGTACACACTTTTTCTGATTCCACAAATAAAATGATGAAAAAAAGAAGGGACTCCCGTGTGAGAGTCTCTTCTTCATTGGTATATATGTTGCATAAGAGAGAGGGGCTATGGTTTAGCGGCGATGATGGGCATACAATACATCAGGCAGTAGTGTTTTTCCAGAGAACACGGCCAAGATGCTCTCTTTTTGTACCTTTTTTCGTTTATCTCCGCAAAAAACTGCGAACTCCTGACTGCTAACTCCAAACAATTTTGTACCTTTGTGGCCGATGAAAGGACTTTTACCTTATACGCTGAATGTGAGGGGGAGGTTGTTGGACCTCTCAGAGCCACAGGTGATGGGCATTCTGAATGTAACGCCCGACTCGTTTTATGCGAACAGCCGAACGGAGACGGAGGAGGCAATCAGAAGGCGTGTGCGACAGATTATAGACGAAGGTGGCACGATGATTGACGTGGGGGCTTACTCTTCACGCCCAGGCGCTGATGATGTGAGTGCAGAGGAGGAAATGGCACGATTGAGACGTGGCATGAAGGTGGTAAGGGAGGAAGCTCCAGAGATGCCTGTGAGTGTGGACACTTTTCGTGCAGACGTGGCGAAGATGTGTGTGGAAGAGCTGGGAGCTGACATCATCAACGACATCTCGGGCGGCGAGCTGGACAAGAGAATGTTCGAGACGGTGGCGAAGTTGGGGGTGCCATACATCCTGATGCACATGAAAGGGACTCCCCAGACCATGCAGGCAGCGCCTCACTACGATGATCTGATGAAGGAGGTGATGCTGTATTTTGCGGAGAAGATTCAACAGCTGAGGGACTTGGGGCAGAAGGACATCATCCTCGACCCAGGGTATGGGTTTGCCAAGACACTCGACCACAACTACGAACTGCTGGCGCATCAGGAGATGCTGAACGTGTTTGAGTTGCCGCTGCTGGTGGGCGTGAGCCGCAAGAGCATGATATACAAACTGCTGGATTGCACACCCAACGAGGCATTGAACGGCACTACAGTACTGAACACCATCGCCTTGCAGAAAGGAGCCAGCATCCTGAGGGTGCATGATGTGAAGGAGGCGGTGGAAGTGGTGAAACTGATAAATAAACTAAAAACTAACAACTAAAAACTAAAAGTGAAAGAAACCTGCCATGCGGAACGGTAACTTTTACTTTTAACTTTTAGTTTTTAACTTTTAACTTACAAAACGTGTTTGAATTTGGCATAAAAGACGCTATCGACATCCTGCTGGTTGCCATGTTGCTGTACTACGCATGGCGACTGATGAAGTCGTCGGGCTCGCTGAACGTCTTCTACGGCATCATGGTGTTTGTCATCATCTGGATTGTGGTGTCGCAGATGTTGGAGATGAAGCTCTTGGGCAGCATCTTTGACAAACTGGTCAGTGTGGGTGTGCTGGCGCTCATCATCCTGTTTCAGGAAGAGATACGACGATTCTTCCTCACGCTGGGTTCACAACGACGGTTGAATTTCCTTACACGCTATTTTGTAAAGAACAAGACCAATATCGCAGAGGAACACGAGGACCAGCAGATCATGCGCATCGTGCTGGCCTGCGACTCGATGAGCAAGAGCATGGTGGGAGCGCTGATTGTGATTGAGCGTGAGATGTCGCTGGGCGATGTCATCAAGTCGGGCGAAATCATCGATGCCAACATCAGCACGGAACTCATCAAGAACATCTTCTTCAAGAACTCGCCATTGCACGATGGAGCAATGATCATCAGCCATAACCGCATCATAGCAGCTGGTTGCATCCTGCCTGTGAGCCACAACCTGAACATTCCCAAGGAACTGGGTCTGCGTCATCGTGCCGCTCTGGGTATCACGTCGCAGAGCGATGCCATCGCCATCATCGTGAGTGAGGAGACAGGTGCCATCAGTGTGACACAAGGCGGTGAGTTCCACCTGCGACTGGCAAGCAACGAACTGGAGAGTTATCTGATCAATGCGCTAAAATAACCAGCCCAGCGCTGGACGATTTTTATAAATCATCACTAAAATGGAATTAAAAGACTTATACGATATTTTTCTGCAGCATCCGACCATCACGACCGACAGCCGCGATGTGCCTGAGAATTCGATGTTTTTTGCCCTGAAGGGTGAGACATTCGACGGCAATGCCTATGCGAAGGCTGCGTTGGAACAGGGTGCAGCCTATGCCGTGATTGACGAGAAAGAATACGCAGAAGAGGGTAACGAAAGGCTGATTCTGGTGGAGGATGTGCTCACCACCCTGCAACAACTGGCGAAATATCACCGTGTCCACTTGGGTACACCTATCATCGGCATCACAGGTACGAACGGTAAGACGACCACGAAAGAACTGATTGCCACCGTACTGAAGAAGAAATACAATGTGCTTTACACGCAGGGCAACTTCAACAACCACATCGGTGTGCCAAAGACTCTCCTGCAACTCAAGAAAGAACATGACATTGCTGTCATCGAGATGGGCGCAAACCACCCAGGCGAAATCAAGACACTGGTGGAGATTGTGCTGCCCGACTTTGGCATCATCACGAACGTAGGCAAGGCTCACTTGCTGGGTTTCGGCTCGTTCGAGGGCGTCATCCGCACGAAAGGAGAACTTTACGACTTCCTCAGAGCCATTCAGGGCACAGCATTCATCAACAACGACAACCCACATCTGCAGGGCATCAGCAAGGGACTGAAACTGGTGAAGTATGGACAACAGGAGGCTGATGACCTCTTGGTGAAGGGCGAATTGGTAGAGTGCAACCCGTTCCTGAAGTTTCAATGGCGACACCTGTCAACTGTCAACTGTCAACTGTCAACTGTACAAACCCACCTCATCGGCTCGTACAACCTCGACAACGCCTTGGCAGCAGCCTGCATCGGCACCTACTTCGAAGTGCCAGCCAACGACATCAGCGCAGCTTTGGAGGCATACACGCCATCGAACAACCGCAGTCAGCTGACCATCACGCAAGACAACAAACTGGTGGTGGATGCCTACAACGCCAACCCAACCAGCATGAGGGCAGCACTCGACAATTTCCGACTCATCAAGTCAGAGCACAAGATGTGCATCCTCGGACAGATGGGCGAACTGGGTGAAGTGAGCGACGAAGAGCATCAGAAAGTGATTGACCTGATTGGTGAAGGCGGCTTCGAGCAAGTGTGGCTCGTAGGCGAGAACTTTGCCAAAACCAGCCATCCTGCCAACTACCGACTCTTTGCCAACGTGGAAGAGGTGAAGACAGCCATCGCCACCCAAAAGCCCAAAGGATTTCTCATTCTCATCAAGGGTTCGAACAGCAACAAATTGGTGCAGACAGTAGAACTGCTGTAAGCATCGACCTCAAAACATAGCATCAACATGAAACATCTTACTATCCTATTCCTTTATATGATGCTCACCCTGAGCATCCCCACACAGGCTCAGACCCGTGTGATGACTGCCAATGACTCCATCCAGCAAGAACTGAAACTGCGCATCAGATCAGCTAAAGACCAAGTGCGACTCAGCCGAACACAGCTGAGAACAGACGAGAAGGAAGTGACCCGACTGACTCGTGAACTGGAACGTGCCAGAAGACAGGCGCAAAAGGACAAGCTGGCTGCAAGAAAGGCAAAGGCCAAGGGCAAGACCTACACCCCCAAGACCGTTAAGGTACAGATGGAGCCGAAAGTGAAAGCAGAAAAGGCATCCAAAACACCCAAAGAACCAAGGGCAACCGTGAAGAGAGAGCCAAAGGTGCAAGCCGAAAAAGCACCTAAGGTGGTTGAAGAAAAGGCTCCCAAGGCAGAAAAAGAGCCAAAGGCAAAGGTTGAGAAGGAGGTCAAAGTGAAAGAAGAAAAAGAGCCAAAGGAGGAAAAGGCAGCCAAAGCAGAAAAAGAGCCAAAGGTGAAAGAAGAAAAGGCACCCAAAGCAGAAAAGGCACCCAAGGTGAAAGCCGAGAAAGTCCCAGAACAACGTGAAACCCAAGAGGAGAAGGAACGTGCGAAGGAAATTCGCAAACAGCGTGATGTGAAGGTGAGTGTGAGGAGAAAACGGGACATGAAGGGGGATGAAGAGGAAGAAAATGAGGAAAATTAGCCTTTGACCATCATTTTTTCTTGACGAGATGAGGATTATTCAAATGAATTCCTTACCTTTGTGCCCACATTCACACTGATAAGACAATTTACGACACCTTACTATTCCTACTTATATGATGAAAAAGTTCATATATACTATGATGACCGCACTGATGCTATGCGGTTGTGCACAAGACAAACCACTTACGTTCGTGGCTGGCAGCTACGAAACCACCTATAACGGTCATAACGGTCCCATCAGTATCAAGACAACATTCAGCGATTCATGCGTCACAAAGATTGAGGTTCTTTCACAAGAAGAAACCCCACATATCGGTGACTGTGCCTTCGATCAGCTGATTCCTCAAATCATCGAAGCCAACGGCATTGGCATGGATGCCATCTCAGGTGCCACCATCACCAGTCACGCATTGATGAACGCTGTGGCACAAGCAGCTGAAGATGCACAAGTGTCAGACATCGACCAGTTCAGGAAGAACGATCTGACGGGAAAGACCACAGACATTGACGACACATGGGATGTGGTGATTGTGGGTGCTGGCGGTGCTGGATTGGCTGCTGCAGCTGAAGCTGCCGCTGAGGGCAATACGGTGCTGGTGATTGAGAAAAACGGTGAGATGGGCGGTAACACACTGGTGGCGGGTGGCATCTATCAGAGCGCCATTCCTTATTTGGTGTGGGAACCTGCACAGCCAGATGCCAAGATGGGTAGAGGATATGACGGTGAGATGTATGAAAAAGTGAAGATGGGAACAGGTGGCATCGAAGAACTGGAACTCATCATGAATTGGTCAGAAGAGGATTTTGACAGTCTTTATTATACCACTCACGACTTCACGCCTGGCAGACCAGAAGAGTTGGCAAAACGAGGTGTGCACAAAGAGTATCGCCCCATCCTTCAGGCGCTGAAAAAAGAGATTGGCGCCTACCTTGCATGGGCAAAACCCAAGTTGAAGAGCGGTACGCCAGAAACACAACTGACACTCTTCTCCACCAACAACCTGCACATCTTCCAAACCTACTACGGAGGTCTGCGCCAAAGCTCCGAGGGCAACAAGTGGTGTTATGGCGATGTGGAACTGGTGAAGCAAATGGTGGAAGAAGGTGCTGCATTGAAACCCTGGTTGATGGGATTGGGTGTAGAGTTCTTGGAGAAGCAAATCATGATTACAGGTGAGATGTGGTTCAGAGGCAACAGGATGACGGGAGCCAACATTGACACAGATGGTGACGGCAAACTTGAGCACTACGATGGAAACTGGGGTGCTTACGTGATGGCACCATATAACGCTTTCATCAAGGCAAACCCCAAGAACAAGGTGCTGACCTCGACAACAGCATACGAACTCATCATGGATGATGACCGTGTGGCAGGCGTGAAGGCTGAAAGGCAGGACGGATCGAAAGTGAAGGCACACGCCAAGAAGGGGGTAATCATCGCCTCTGGTGGTTATGCAGCCAATATCAGCAAGATCATCAACACCAACCTCTACTGGAAGCCCGAATACCTCAGTCATCAGATGGGCACCACCAACCGTTCTTCACAGCGAGGTGACGGTATCGAGATGGCACAAGAAATCGGAGCCGCTGTAACGGGTCTGGGCTGGACACAATTGATGCCACAGGCATATGCTGACTACGGAGGCATCGCCTTCGGAAGCATTTCAGACGCCATCTTCGTGAATCCAGAGACAGGCAAGCGTTTCGTGGATGAATCGCAGGAACGTGACGTGCTGTGCATCCAGGCATTCAAGACTGGTGTCACCATCAACGGAAAGTCAGGCGCTTTCCTCTACATCGGAGGTGAAACTACCACAGCACCTAACGACATCAGAGGTGTGGACATTCCAGGCAAGCAATATGCACGAACCATTGACCAGCTACCAGCCCTGATGAAATCGTTGAAGATTAACGCTGTGCCAGAGAATATCGTCAAGACCATCCGTTCCTACGATGAAGCCATCATGGACGGAAAAGAACCAGACGGTGTGGGCAAGAAATTTGCCACATCCATTATCGGTAGTGCCAAGAAAAATGAAGACGGCACCTACGACAAGTCCACCTATTCGTTGGACAGCACTGTGCTGACCATCCGCGTGATGGCACCATCGGCACACCACACGATGGGTGGATTGAGGGTTGACTCCTGGCGCAGAGTTTTAGACACCTCCGGAAAACCTATCCCTGGGCTCTTTGCAGCAGGTGAGGTGACTGGCGGCATTCATGGTGGCAACCGACTGGGAGGTAACGCCCTAACCGAGGTGCTGGTATCAGGACGCATCGCAGCACGAAGCGTCAACAAGCAAAGATAACGACATACAAAATATCATAAAGAAAGGGGTGTACGTGTGTACATCCCTTTTTTGTGCGCCTGACAGGACTCGAACCTGCACATCGGGAGATACCAGATCCTAAGTCTGGCGCGTCTACCAATTCCGCCACAAGCGCTTGTAGGTTGAAAGGTGACAGTTGAGAACTGAGACTGTCAAATTCGGGTGCAAAGGTAAGGAAAAAAGTGGAAAGTGGAAAGTGAAAGATGAAAAATCTATTTTGTCCACCTCTTTTCATTCAAGAAGGCACGTGCTTTTTCGATGTAGGTGTCCTTTTTCTGAGCGATATCAGCCCCTGAAAAAGATAATTGGATATCTGGTTCGATGCCAAATTCCGTATGTTGCATGTCCTGATCGTAATAAATCACAGCACTATAGCGAACCGTCCAGCCATTGGGCAGTTCGTTGTTGAAAGGCATACCTGAACCTCCTCCTGTACGGTCGCCCATGATGGTGACATTCGGACAGAGTTTCATGCACTTGACGAAGTCGTTGGCAGCTGAATAGACAGCACGGTTGGTGAGCACCACCACAGGCTTCTGCCAACGGATGCCGTCAGAAGCAGGGTCAAGATATTCAGCCTTGGGAGAGGAGAAGTCGTTGCGTCCCTTGCCCGTCTTGTGGGAGATGTACCCCACCAGCAGACGTTCGTTCGTGAAGTGTGACGCCAACTTGTGCGCCTTGGTCAACTGACCGCCTCCATTCCCTCGTACATCAATAATCAATCCATTGCATGATGCCAAACTATGCAGCATCACACTCACATTTCCATCGCCAATGCCCTCTTCGAACGTCTCACAACGCACATACCCGATATTGTCAGCTAGAATGATGTATTTCAAGCCCGAGGCGATGTGATAATTATGCCCCAGATAGAGCTTTGCGATACTGTCGTTGTAGTTCTCTGGGTAATCTTCGTAGAAGCTCCAGTTGCGTCCGAAGTCAAAGGGTGCACTGAGGTTGACATGCCCATCCTTCAGCTCTGCCAACATATTGCAAAGCACCTCGAAGAGCTGGGCATTGGTCATCTTCTCATTAATCTTATAGGAATAGCGAGCATGAATCTCATCCCAATCCACTCCCAATTCCTGCTTCTTGTAGTCGAAGAAGCAGTAGTGCTCGTTCATGATGCGCCAAAGTGCCTCGTAATTGCCCTGTTTGGTGTTATCGTAGAAGTCCTCTTTCACACAGGAATGGAAAACTAAAAACGAACAACTAAGGATTAAAAGTCTAAGTACACTTTTCATCGGCGATAGAGGTATTTGTTGAAGCCAATCATGAAGTCGTGAGCATAGCTGTGATACTTCAGATGATTGAACATAGATTGATGGAATTGCGCCACATAGCCCACACGCAGGGTATAACGCTTGATGGGGATGTCAAGGGTCAGCTTATGACGCATCGAGGGCATATTGCCTGGATAAGCAAACACCACGTTGTGGTCGTAGTTCTCTTCCACGAATGCCTCGTAATAACTTTGTCCGTAATTGGGGGAGAAGGCTATGCCCATCAGCGGGAACGACACCTGATAGCGCCACAGGTAGTGATGCTTGGCAATCACCATATCGTAGGTCGCCATACCACTCACATTGATTAGCAAATCCGCTTTTGCCTGAGCCGGGTTGTTGCCTGATCGGTTGATATAGACTACGCCCAGATAACCCGATGCCGACAGTCCTGCCGCAAAGTTGAAATGTGACTGTGAACGCTCAACAGGATTGACCACATTGCCACCCATGAAGTTGTAGAACCACCCTTGCGTATAACGGATACCCCCTGCATATTCATCAATGTTACGAGCATGATTCTTGTTGACATCTGCATTCAGGTCAATCAACGACTGGTTAGCCACTCGCCCGCCCCACAGATTGGTCATACGCATCGTTTCACGCTGAATGCGATAGTCCGTACCTTTATAATTATAGGAAGAGAGATATGTGTCGAGAACATTCGAAGACCCCACACCTATCATGGTGGAGTGAAGGACTTCCTTGTTGAGTTGACAGTTGACCGTTAGCTGTTCGCTGTTCGCTTCGGTTTCCTCTTGTCCATAGGTACAAAGAGACAGCAACAGCAGCATCGCCATTGCTAAACCCTTATACATTATGGTGGTAACCTTCACTTTTAAATATGGTCTTTATCTTTTGACTTAGAAGAGTTTCAATTGTCCTGTGATTTCGTCGCGGATATCGCCATCGCTCTTGCCCTCATCGGGATCAACCACCTCTTCCACTTCCTCTGGTTCTTCCTCCACTTCCGGTTCCGGCACACGAGCAGGTTCAAGTTCCTTCACCTCTGCCAACGCATAGGTGGTGAGTCGCTTACCCTTCGCCTTGAAGCCCTTGACACCAATGTACTCATCGGCATCCACCTGCAGAGGTCCTCGGAAGGAGTCTGGCTCATTGAACGTCAGTTCGAGCAGTGGGTATGGGGTGTCGGTCAAGAGAATCAGCTGGCTCTCTGGATTCTCCCCGAGGAAGCTCTGTTTCTTTTTCGAATCCTCGAACATGAAACGCTTGATGTAGGGCTGGTTCTGATTCTCTGCATCCCACAACACAGCCGTCCAAACCTTCTTCGCCTTGAACTTCTCGATGCGCAGGATGTTCTGCTCGTAGTGGTTGTTGGCATCGAAATTGGTCAAGTAGTACTCGCCCGTCTTCAGGATCACCAGAATCTGGTCGTTGTTCATGAACTCACCCAGATACTCGCCATGCTCATCGTAGTTGATGCGCTGGATGTCGGGATCCCACCAAACCTTCAGACCACCCAACGTACTGCCACCATGTGCTTTCAGTTGGATGCGGAATATCTCGTGCTTGGTCAGCTGATTACCTCGTGCTGCCCTACCCTTGATTTCTATCTCACTGAAATCCTTCTCAAACACCAGCTTCTTCAACTTCTCCTGCGGCTTCAAAGTCACCTTGATAATTTCAGCCTCACCATTGCTATTGGCAGAGAACCACGTCACCTTCGACTTCGGCGTACCCATCGTGAGGTCATACTCACGATCACGGGTCACACTCGACACATTGAATCGCTTGATGTAGGTCACACCTGTCTTGCCATCCTTATAGGTGGCGTTATAGATGGTGCGTGTATCATTCTTCTTGAACACAGCCACATGAATCACTTCCACCTTGCGCTTCTCTGCCTTGCTTCGTTCCGTCTCACCGATGAACACCTTCTCAGCCACCTTAATGACCTTGTAAGTACCATCCTTATAGAAGATGATGATGTCATCGATGTCCGAACAGTTGCACACCCACTCGTCTTTTTTCAAGCCCGTACCAATGAATCCCTCCGCACGATTGATGTAGAGCTTCTGGTTGGCCTCTGCCACCGTTGCTGCCTGAATAGTGTCGAAGTTACGAATCTCTGTGAGGCGAGGATGCTCTGCTCCATACTTCTTCTGCAAGAAGCGGAACCACTCGGCTGTCACCTCCACCAAGTTGGCAAGGTCACGCTCAATCTGCTCCAGTTCTGCTTTCAGACGGGCTATGAGTTCATCGGCCTTGTCCTTGTTGAACTTCAGGATGCGAGCCATCTTGATCTCCATCAGCTTCAGGATGTCGTCTCTGGTCACCTCACGCACAAACTGCTCATAGAACGGCTTCAAACGGGAATCCACATACTCAACCGCCACATCCATGTTCTTGGCATTTTCAAATTCCTTCGCCTTATAGATGCGTTCCTCGATGAAGATTTTCTCCAGCGAACAGAAATGCAACTGTTCCAAGAGTTCACCCTTGCGAATTTCCAGTTCCCGTTTGATAAGATACTTTGTGTAATCAACACTCTTGCGCAGCACATCACTCACCGTGAGGAACTTCGGCATACGGTCATCGATGACACAGCAGTTGGGCGAGATGCTGATTTCACAATCTGTGAAGGCATAGAGGGCATCAATGGTCTTGTCGCTCGATGCACCAGGCATCAAGTGGATGACAATCTCCACACCAGCAGCCGTCAGGTCTTCCACTTTACGTGCCTTGATCTTGCCCTTCTCAATCGCTTTCAGGATGGAGTCAATGAACTGGCTTGGCTTCGAAGGCGAACCAGTCGTCTTGCCATAAGGAATCTCCGTAATGGCAAGGGTCTTGTTGTCGCGCTTCTCAATCTTGGCACGTACTCTGACTGAACCGCCACGCTGACCGTCATTGTACTTTGACACATCGATGGATCCACCCGTCTGGAAGTCGGGATAGAGCTGGAAAGGTTCGTCGTGCAGGTAGTGCACAGCCGCATCACACAGTTCGTTGAAGTTATGGGGAAGTATCTTGGAACTCAAGCCCACCGCGATGCCCTCCACTCCCTGAGCGAGGAGGAGTGGGAATTTGACTGGCAATGAGATAGGTTCCTTGTTACGTCCATCGTAAGAAAGTTTCCACTCAGTCGTCTTGGGATTGAACAAGACATCGAGCGCAAACTTAGAGAGTCGAGCTTCAATATAACGACCGGCAGCGGCATCGTCACCTGTGAGGATATTGCCCCAGTTACCCTGACAATCGATGAGCAGATTCTTCTGTCCCATCTGCACCAAGGCATCCTTGATGGAGGCATCGCCATGAGGGTGGAACTGCATCGTGTGTCCCACGATGTTCGCCACCTTGTTGTAACGTCCGTCATCCATCCGCTTCATAGAATGGAGGATGCGTCGCTGCACAGGTTTCAGACCGTCCATGATGTGTGGAACGGCACGTTCCAGAATCACGTATGAAGCGTAATCCAGGAACCAATTCTGATACATACCACTCAGATGGTGAGTGATGCTGTCCTTCATCATGGTGGGGTCATAGTCGCTCTTGGGCGGCTGTCCATTGGCTGGAGGTGAAGCATCCAGAGCCTCATCCTCCAATGGCTCCTCCATGATTTCTTCGTTGTCGTTATATTCCTCGCTCATTCTATGTTATTATTTTGTCAATTCCAAAGTATCCAATGCAATCATCAGTTCCTCATCCGTAGGGATGCAGCAGATGGTCACCTTCGAGTCGTCGGTGGAAAGGATGGCTTCCTTCGCACGACAAGCCTTGTTCTTGGCATCGTCAAGTTTGATGCCCATGAACTCCAGCCCCTTCGTGGCACCTTCGCGCACTTCATACTGGTTCTCGCCAGCGCCACCTGTGAAGAGAATAATATCCACACCACCCATCGCAGCAGCGTACTCACCAATGTACTTCTTGATGCGATAGCAGTACATGTCCTTTGCCAAACGAGCCTTGTCGTTACCGTTGGCAATACCTGCCAAGATGTCGCGGAAGTCTGAGAAACCTTCGCTCACACCCAGCAAGCCCGACTGCTTGTTCAAGAGGTTGCTGATGCCCTTGGTGTCAAGGTTCAGCTTATCCATCAGGAAGGTCACAGCACCTGCGTCGATATCACCCGAACGGGTACCCATAATGAGACCTTCCAGTGGAGTCAACCCCATAGAAGTATCCACACACTTACCATCCTTCACAGCAGCGATGGAAGCGCCATTACCGATGTGGCAGGTGATAATCTTCTTGCCCTCTGGCTTCACACCCAAGAACTCACATACACGCTGACTCACATAGCGGTGACTCGTTCCATGAAAACCATAACGGCGCACGCCATACTTCGCATAGAGTTCGTAAGGCAGCGCATACATATAAGCATAGTCAGGCATCGTCTGATGGAAAGCTGTATCGAACACACCCACCTGTGGAATGTTGGGCAACAACGCGCTCACGGCATTCACACCCTTGATGTTAGCAGGGTTATGAAGAGGAGCCAAGTCGTTACAAGCAGCAAAGGCTTCCATCACCTCTGGGGTGAGCAACACAGACTTGTTGAACTTCTCACCACCATGCACCATACGATGACCCACAGCATCCAGTTCATCGAGACTCTTGAGCACAGCATATTCACCCTGTGTCAAGACCTCAAAAATCCACTGCACACCTTCCGTATGCTCCTTCACAGGCTTTTCCATCTTATGCTTCTCCCCGTTCAACTTTACCGTGATGAACGAGTCAGGCAAACCAATCTTTTCTATACCACCAGACGTGATCACGCTCTGATCCGTCATGTCATACAATGCATATTTAATTGAACTGCTGCCACAGTTAAGTACCAAAATCTTTTTCATCTATAAAACTTCAGTTTTCAATCTTTCAATTCTTCAATTTTATTTTGCGTCTTGAGCCTGGCAAGCCGTAATTGCCACCATCTTGTAAATGTCATCTACTGAACAGCCACGACTGAGGTCGTTCACTGGTCGTGCGATACCCTGAAGGATAGGACCAATGGCATCCGCATTGCCAAGTCGCTGCACGAGCTTATAGGCGATGTTGCCCACTTCGAGGCAAGGCGCCACAAGCACATTTGCCTGACCAGCAATCTCGCTGCCTGGTGCCTTCTTCTTACCCACCGATGGAACGAGCGCTGCATCTGCCTGCAACTCGCCGTCAATCTTCAAGGCAGGGTCGAGTTCCTTGGCGAGACGGGTTGCCTCCACCACCTTATCGACCACCTCATGCTTGGCACTACCCTTTGTCGAGAATGAGAGCATTGCCACACGTGGGTCGTCAAAGCCTGCCACACTCTTCGCCGTCTGAGCTGTGCAGACAGCAATCTGTGCCAACTGACTTGCATCAGGCATTGGGGTCACAGCCACATCGCCCATCACGAGCACACCCTCTTCACCATACTGCGGAGTCTGCGTGATGAGCAGCATCGCACCACTCACACAAGTGATGCCTGGGGCACACTTGATAATCTGCAAAGCAGGACGCAGCGTGTCACCAGTCGTCGAGAGTGCACCGCTGATTTGTCCATCAGCATCACCACTCTTGATGATGAGGCATCCGAAATACAGTGGGTTCAGCACCTGCTTGCGAGCCTCCTCAATGGTCATGCCCTTCTTCTTTCTCAATTCGAAGAGCAGCTGTGCATACTCCTCCGTCTTCTCCGAAGTGGCAGGGTCGATGATGATAGCCTTGTCAATATGCTTCAAGCCCAATTTCTCAGCCAAAGCAAAAATCTCCTCTTGATTGCCGATCAGGATGATATCGGCGATGTCGTCAGCAAGACACTTGTCGGCGGCAGTCAAAGTGCGCTCCTCCATAGATTCAGGGAGCACGATGCGCTGCTTATTCGCTTTAGCACGCGCAATAATACTTTCAATTAATGCCATTCTAATGATTGATTATAAGTTATGGTGCAAAGGTAAGCATTTCTCCGCAAAAGAAAAAAAAATTCACCTACATAATCATTATTATTCGTGTTTATTCGTCTGATTCGTGTTCGTAAGTAACATGAAAGAAAACATTGGAAACATACAGGAAAGTGGACGCGAGGATTTCAGCGTAACTTTGCACGCAAAACCAGCGTATGCGTTGGGCAAGCATCGTTTCTAAAAACCAAAACTTAAAAATATGAAGAGATTTTTTACGAAAGTAATGATGACGGTGATGCTGCTGGTGGCATCACAGACGATGTCGGCACAGGAGCGCCGACCCATTGATTCGCAACATCCTTTGTGGATGATTCACATTGACGTGTGGAACAGTGCCGACCCGCAGAAAATCATTGACTTGGTTCCTGACGACATCAAGCCGTATGTATGCATGAACCTGTCGCTGTCGTGTCAGTTTGACAAGGACACAGAGATGTACCGCATGCCACGTAATGCTGTCCGCACCTACAAGTCATGGGCTACTGTATGTCAAGCCAACGGCATGTGGTTCAGCTGCCAGCCAGCATCTGGAGGTCATACTCACATCCAGGATACTGACCTTGACACTTTCGAGTATTTCTTCAAGACCTTCCCTAACTTCCTTGGCTGGAACTATGCTGAGCAGTTCTGGGGCTTTGGCGAGGCAGGCGACAAGAGTTCCATGACGGAGTCGAGCCGATGGGCTTTGTTTGCAAAACTGGTGGAGATGTCGCACAAGTATGGCGGTTTTCTCACGGTCAGCTGGTGTGGTGGTGTTTACCATTTCAACACCGACCCTCTTGCCGAACTGAAGTTGAACAAGGACTTTATGGCTGCCTGCAAAAAGTATCCTGAAGCCATCCTCTTCCTCTACAAATATACTCACGGCAGCAGTTTCCTCAACAACGAGAGTGTATGCTGGGGACCGTTCATCTCAGGTCTGACCAAGAACTATGGTGTGCGTTACGACAACTGCGGATGGAATGACATGACATCCAAACTCGTTGGTGAAAAAAAGTGTAAATATCCTGGTGCGGCTGGTATCGGCACCGTGATGGAGCAGACATGTGTGAATGGCGGAGCTGTGTGGGATGGCCCTGAACTTATTTGGGATGGAGCATGTTTCAGGAATGAATGGGATGCCACTGTGGATGGCTATTCATGCCGCAGATGGTCACAGTTTGATGATTTCAAGGGCATCTGGCTGGACATGTGGCGCAAGGTCATTGATGGCACCATGTACATCCCCACCCGTGAGGAAGTGCTGGCAAAGACCAAGGCTGTCATTGTGCACGACACGAATGATGACTTCAAGGTGCCGGACAATCTCTTCAACGGGCTTTATCTGCAAACCGACCCTGCCAACCAGAAGAAGGAAGGTGCATGGGCTTATGGACAATTGCAGAATAACCTCTGCTACTTCAAGAAGACAGGACGCTACGGTGCCATTCCTATGGTTCCAGGACTCTACGATGATGCCGCCAAAGCCATTCAGGTTCAGGTGAAGAAGACTGCTTACAACTCTCGTTGGGGTAACGAAACCAACAAGGTGAAGGAGTTCAACAATCTCTATCCCGAGGTGTCGAAGGGCGACCTCTATGTGAACCGCTACAAGAACCAGCTCGTCACCTACACACCTTACACCTACTTGAACAAGAAGAAGGGCGCACGTGCTGAACTTCCTTTACAGTACAACACCTGCGATTCGCTCAAACTCAACTACTACCGCCTCTCCAGCGGTGTCGTTCGTGAGTATGCTGACCGTATCGACTTCTATCTGAACAACTACCGCAACGACACCACCACTGTGCGTGCCGACACACTTATTGTCACAGGCGTGACAAACGTGCCTTCCTACACATTGAAAAAGCACAGCACAGGTGCCAATGGACAGTCAGCCTCCGCTGCTGCCAGTTATGATGCAGACAAAAAGACTTACACCGTCATTGTCCGTCATCTTGGTGCCGCAGATGTCACCATCAATTGTACTGGCGAACAAGATCGCTCAGGTGCTGATGAAGGTCTGCCATCCGCAGCTCTTCCCAAGCCCAAGCAGCCAGAACCTTACCATGGTCCCATCATCATCGAAGCTGAGAATATGGACACCAAGAGCGCTGACCGCAAACTGACCAACTCGGGTTGGTGGGCACAGCACACCAAGAACTTTGCGGGCATGGGATATGTGGAGATGAAGGCAAACTCGGGCAGTGCTTTGCGTCATCAGCAGAAAATGGCTGAAGGAGGTAAGTATAATGTCCGTATCCGCTATGCCAACAGCAGCAAGGCAGGTAACGTGAGAGTGAGTGTCAACGGAGTAGGCCAAAACGCTGCTATTCAGAAGACAGGCGCGAGCGATTGGCTGGAAACTGTCGTTTCTGTTACCATGAAGGCAGGCAGCAACACACTCATCATCACAAATCCAAGCGCCATCAGCATGTATATCGACCAAGTGACTTACGAACCAGAAGGCACACCTGCCGAGAAGTTCGATGTGAACATCCTCGATGCTGATTTCGGAGAAGTGACAGCAGATGTGGATGCTGCTGCAGCAGGTCAAGAGGTGACCCTCTCCATCAATCCTGAAGAAGGCTATGCCATCAAGGCACTGAAGGTCACCAACTCTGTTTTCTTCACGCAAGGACTGACCATCCCTGTTAAGGAAGGTGCCAAAGAGGTAACCTTCGCCATGGCAGATGAAAACATGACCATCCAGCCCATTTTCACCGACACACAGGCTATCTACAACCTCGACTTTACGAATGTGGCTGCTGGAGCATTCCCTGAAGGTTGGCGCACCACAGATGGTACCAGCGTGCGTAACTATCCAACGTCAAACGGCTCAGGCCCTCGCACCTTCACGGGTTTGACCGGCTATCAGGGAAAGACGCTCTATTGGCGTACAACCAGTGCAGAATATGGTCGTCTGAGCAATTACAAGTTGTCGCTTGAACCTGGCACGTACCAACTCATCTATGCGATGGCAGCATGGAAGGGTACACCTACTTATCAGGCTAAGATTCTCAACAGCAGTGGCACCACCGTAAAGGCTTCGACCACACAGACGGCAAAGCCCAATGTCAATGGAAACTCTGCAGGTGACATCACTTCTGCCACACGTAATACGCTGGAATTCGAAGTTAAGACCAAAGGCAATTATATTATCCAGTTTGCCGAAATTGGCAGTGGTATGCAAGAATTCATGTTGGCTGAATGCCGAGTGAGAAAACTGCACGACACCACCGACATCATGGCCATAGAAGCCAAAGATGGCGAAGCATCTGAATCTGTTGAAATCTACAACACCGCAGGTGTACGCATACCAGCATTGCAACCCGGTGTGAACATCATCAGAACTGCTGACGGCAAGACACGTAAAGTATTTGTGAAGTAGGTTTTGGCTCGGTGAGCCAAAAGTGAAAAACGGAAAGTGAAAAATCTAAGTTACCTGCCATGCGGGGTGTCAAACCCCTATTGGAAAAAGTAACTTAGATTTTTCACTTTTTGCTCTTTAGCTTTATTTCAGGAAGTTAAACGCTCCCATTTGGTCAAGGAACACAAGAGCTATTGCTATAGGTGTGATATACCGCAAGGAGAAGATGAGCATTTTGAAGTAAGGTGTCTTCAGGTCGCCTCCGTTGCTGATCTCATCACGATAGAGCTGGCGGTCAAGCACCCATCCTGCAAAGATGCTGATGAGCATTCCACTCAATGGCAGGAGAATGCGGCCAGAGAAGTCATCGAACATCTCAAAGAAATTACGATCGAAGAGTTTGACGCCACTCAATGGACCAAACGAAAGGGAGCACAAGGTACCCAACACAAAAATGGTGAGGGTGACCAACGTCGCTCCCTTTTTGCGCGACACATGAAACTCCTCCGTCACGTAGGCCGTTGCCACCTCGTGCAGGGAAATGGCACTGGTCAATGCCGCCACAAACAGGAGGAAATAGAATAACGTTGAGAAGATGACAGCCAAAAGGCTACCATCGCCAAATGCCTGTTGGAACACGTTGGGAAGGGACACAAATGTCAAACCTGCACCTGCACCCACCTCGTCGGGATTCATGCCGATATTGAACACTGAGGGGAAGATGATGAAACCTGCCATGATGGCGATGAAGGTGTCGATGAAAGAGACATTCACAGCTGATTTCGCCAATGGTGTCTTTTTATCGAAATAGCTGGCATAAGTGCAGAGACACCCCATGCCAAGACTCAGCGAGAAGAAGGCCTGTCCCATCGCATCCAATACTGTTGTGCTATCCACCTTGCTCCAATCGGGCTTCAACAGGAACTCAATACCCTGCGATGCACCAGGAAGACACACAGAACAAACAGCCAAGAAGAGGGTAATGATAAACAGGGTGGGCATCATCAGTTTGGCAGATTTCTCGATGCCCGACTGCACCCCACGTACGATGACATAATGAATCACTCCAATGAAGATGAACAGCCAAAGCGTCGGCAACCAAGGATTCGATACGAAATTGTTGAAGATGTCCTCATATTGTGTGGCAGGCACATCATAGAAAGCATTGGTGAGAGAGAGGAATGTGTAATGCATCGTCCATCCTCCTACCACCACATAGTAGCAGAGGATGAACCAGCCAGTGAACACACCCAGACGTCCAACCCATTTCCAAACAGAACCATTAGATATGATACGATAAGCACCAGCTGTATTAGCATGGGTGTAGCGTCCAATCAAGAACTCACTAATCATGATGGGCAAGCCCAACAACAGAATGCACAGCACATAGATGATGATGAACGCTGCCCCACCGTTCTGACCTGTCTCAATGGGGAAACGCCACACATTGCCAAGACCCACTGCAGAACCTGCTGCTGCAAGGATAGCACCTAATTTCGATCCAAAATTCTCTCTGCCCATATTGTGTTTATGTGTTAGTTTTTAGTTTTGAATTTCCAATTCAAACCTGCGCAAAGAAGTAAACCTAACAACGCACCCACCGCATCTGCCTCAAAGTCAATCCAATCACCCGAACGGCAAGTGGTCAGGTAGGCCTGCACCAATTCCATCGCACCCCCTAAGGCAATTGCATAGAGCACCATGATGATTCTGGCTGCCCAAGAGAACGTCCTTTTGTTCCTCACCGCATGATCAATCCACATTACGAACACCAATCCTCCGTACATCACCATATGTACCCACTTGTCGATGAGGGGCACATCTTCCAGCGGAGGGTTCTCAGGAATGGGGATGGTGCTCAGTACTACGATGCCCACTGTCACGAGCGTTGTCCAGATATATTCCTTGACTATCATAACCGTTCTGTCGAATCTTCTGACTGTTCAAATGTCACCTCATCCTTCCACAGCTTATAGGGTCGGCGAAGCATATACTTATTGTAATAGTGATAGTTGCCTGTCACCTCTCTACCCAGAAAATCAGGCTTCTCGTAGGGTTCATCCTCACTTTCAAGTTCAATTTCCGCCATCACCAATCCCTCGTTGTCGCCAAAGAATTCATCGACCTCGATGGTATGCTTTCCGCTCTTGATGAGGTAGCGGTCCTTGTTCACTCTTCCCGGCATACACAGCTCCATCATCTCGTGGGCATCCTCCAATGGGATCTCCACCTCGAACTCATATCTTGCAAAACCATCCTTGCGTGAAGGTCCCTTGATGGTCAGGTAGCCCTTGTCATCACGGATGCGCACCCTCACCGTACGTCCCGGCTCCGTGGCGAAATATCCCTGCTCAATATGCGTCTTACTGTATGCCAACGACTTATACTCGCCCTTCACGAGAAATTTCCGTTCTATCTCCTGATGTACCATCCTTATTCTTCTGTTGCAAATTCCATGAGATATGCCTTGATGAAGCCATCCAGTTTGCCGTCCATCACCCCACCAACGTCGCTGGTCTGGTAATTGGTTCTGTGATCCTTCACACGGCGGTCGTCAAACACATAAGACCGAATCTGGCTGCCCCACTCAATCTTCTTCTTACCAGCCTCCACCTTGGCCTGTTCCGCCATACGATGTTGCAATTCCTTGTCGTAGAGCATAGAGCGGAGCAGTCGGAGAGCATTCTCCTTGTTCTTCGGCTGGTCACGGGTTTCCGTGTTCTCGATGAGGATCTCTTCCTCCTCGCCAGTATAAGGGTCTTTATACTGATACCTCAGTCTGACGCCCGACTCCACCTTGTTCACATTCTGTCCACCAGCACCGCTCGAACGGAAGGTGTCCCAAGAGATTCTTGCCTGCTCAATCTCCACATTGATGGTGTCGTCCACCAAAGGAGTCACGAACACGCTGGCGAAGGAAGTCATGCGCTTTCCCTGGGCATTGTAAGGACTGACCCTGACGAGTCTGTGCACCCCGCTCTCACCCTTCAGATAACCGTAAGCCATATCGCCCACAATCTCCATCGTCACGGTTTTGATGCCGGCATCCTCACCATCCTGGAAGTTGCTGATAGTCACCTTATAGCCGTGCTGCTCGGCATATCTCTGATACATTCTCATGAGCATCTGTGCCCAGTCCTGTGCCTCAGTGCCACCTGCACCGGCATTGATCTTGAGTACGGCATCCATATTGTCCGCTTCGCCCTGCAGCATGTTTTTCAGCTCCAGATCCTCGATGAGCTTGAGCGCCTTTCCGTAGTATTCGTCCACTTCCTGCTCAGTCGTCATCTCCTCCTTATAGAAGTCGAACGCCACCTCCGTATCTTCCGTTGCCGCCTTCACTTCGTTATAACCGTCAATCCACTTCTTGAGGGTTTTCACCTTCTTCATCTGCGCCTCGGCAGCCTTCTGATCATCCCAAAATCCAGGAGCCTGAGTACGGAGTTCCTCCTCCTCCACCTCTATGAGTTTACGGTCAATCTGCAGGTAGCGGCACAGCGCTTCCGTCCTGTCCTTAATGTCCTTCAGTTGTTCTGCTGTAATCATAAGTCTTTGAAATTTGGTGCAAAGTTACGAAAAAAAAAACAAAAACCGAAAAACTTAAAACTGAAAGTATCAACCTGTTGCAAAAGGTTTAAATCCGTATCCCTATATCTGTTATAGGAAATCCCCTACTGTTTGGGGATTTTCAGTTTGAAACGCCTGTCAAAAGTCCGTAACTTTGCATCGTCAACCAACAAAAAGGTTATTGGTTAAAGGTTATAGAAGCCAAGCCCAAAACTCAAAAGTTGACAAGACAAATAAAACAATAATTAATAACAATAAAAAACTATTACGAAATAGGATGAAGCAACAAATCCCCGCAAGCCATATATACTTCCTCAAAGATTTCACGGCACCTTTTTTCCGTCATCTTGATTTTTGTGCCGATAGCTATCATATCTAAGAGTGTTGGATTTCCCGTGCCATTGACAGAAGTGGCATGTTCACCGTTATATCCCTCGGTACAGAGTGTTAAATCATAAGCTGGGGCAAGGTGCCATGCATAGTGTCCTGTAGGGTCTTGGCTGATGTAGAAACTGAAGTTCTTGCAGTGGTCATCCTTGTTGTCTGTCAAATAGTTGAAAACCATACGACGGAACATCTCCTCCACATCCTGGCGGTCTTGGGTGAGAAAACCTGTCAAAGCCAACAAATTGCTGTAATCAAGGACAGGATTGGCAAGTGAAAGGCAAAGTAATCCACCGACTGTAGCAGTGTGTATCCGTTGTCCATCGTCGCTGATGTCAAAGCGTCGTGTGGCAAAATAGCGTCCGTTCATCAGCTTGAAATCTGGCACATGGATGCCACATTTCTTCGCCACCTCATTATAATGGAACTCCTGAAGCCCAATATCCTTCGGATCAAAAGTGTGACGGAACTTCACCAACCAATGTCCTTCCTCATCATTGAATATTGCCTTTGGGCGTGCGCCGCCACTATTGCCGCTATTATACAACAAGAGTCCTGCATCCGTATCCTGCTGCTCTTTCAGCACTTCGAGTGCTTTCTGTTGAAGCAGGTCAAGATCACGCATGTCAGTTCCTTGCTGGATGTGTGTTTCAGGGTGATAGGTGAGGGCACCCATACCACTGCTTCCAACGAGACTTAGCCTGTCAAGTGAAGAAAGGTTGTAATCATTTATTCCCTCACGCAACAAGGCCTTATGGAGAAGATATCTTCCATACCCATCGGGAAGACTATCTTCGAATATTCCGAAATTGCCATGAAAAGGTTGGGGCTTAGCAATGAACAATCCCTGCCGCAGTGGTAATTCAAGAGGAGATATGCTAAATCCATCCAACAGCCAACCCTTGTCATATTCAAATGCGCAAAGTTTGTCATCTGGAGTCAGCGATAGCGTGCCAACAATCCTGTTGCGGTATTTTACGGTCAAGTGATCAGTCTTCATCATGGTTTCCTATAAGCCTTCTTTTTGCCAGTATTCTTTCGGATCTGTGTCAGTTCCTCCATCGTTGAATATTTGGGACTCTTGAATACGTTCTTTATTTCAGACGTGTAACCCAAAGCAACAGCGATGGCAATCAGATTCTTCAATGAGATCAGCCCCTTCTGCTCAAACCTAACGATGTTGCTGACAGCAACACCTGCGCGCTCAGCAATCACTTCTCTTGTCAGATTTTTCTCGATTCGTCTGTGTCGGAAGTCATCTGCCAACTTGAGAGCAATATCATCAGTCGTTTCAAGTGCATACCCATCAAGAACTGATAACATATTGTTCATATCCATTTCGTTTGCCATAGAATCTGGTTAAATATTATCAGTTGCAAAGGTACTATATTTTTTTGCTCCTTCCAAATTATTCTCCCTCTTTTTTCATCTTATCCTCATCAATCACTCATTTTTCTTTCACTCACAACACTTTACCAAACGTTGATGTCATCCATGTCATACACCAGATTCATGATGGAATCATTCAGGTTGGGGAAGAACTTGTAGCCAGTGATTCGTTCTACCTGTCGGATGGAGTTCACATAGAAATCCTTTGTCCTGTTCCCATCCGTGTTCCTGCAGATGAAACCGATTCCCTTGGGAGCAGAGTCATCCCCACATAACACCACCTTGAAGAACGCTTCTGGTATGGGAATCTGATTCGGTCCAATTCTCTCGTGCTCCTGACTCTTGAAGAACATCGGCCCACAGACAATATAGATACTACCATACTTCTGAGCCCATTTCCTGCATGCATTCTCAATCTCTTTCCAGTCCCCACGGTTCAGATTCGGATTCTGAGGACACATATTCGATAGTACATAAGTCTCATCCCTTCCCACATCATCCCAATTGCAATCACCCCCAGGACACATGTGCCCTCAATCATAACCAGATGATGCATAATCCGCTAACGTGGCACGTTCATCAGCAGGCAAATCCGCATCTTCCCTATACTCATTCCATATCCCCTCTTTATGCTGCATCACATGATCGCCTGTCAGTTGCCACATCACCCAATTGGGCTGACGAGTTTTCTTGTTATGAGATGCCGTATAGCAATACCTTTCCAACACCCTGCTTGCAAGAGAATCTGGAATAACAGGGTATCCAACCTCAGCAAGGGAACTCCACACCTCACGCCCATGATTCACTTGATGAGCCTCAACCCCACCAGAGTTCACATGATGTTGTGAACAAGTACCGCATGACTGGAAAGTGATAATGACCAGCAGCACATAAACATGTCGAAGTCTGAATAATCTCATTATTTATTCCCGATCAAATCTTTAGTTTTATACCATTAGTTTTCAGCACCTCATAAGGAATGATGGCGATGAACTCCCCATCAGCGCCAGAACCGATGGTGTATGGATAATAATAGATGATCAGACCTTCTTTTAGCAAAGCACAGCCATCCATCTGAGAAAGGAGAGACTTCTTTGAATACATGGTAACACGTACATTATCGTCTGCCCATCTTCCGTTTTCATTCCGGAGATACTTCAACAAGAGATTCTCCAGCTTTTTCTCATCAGATTGATTGACGAAATCATCATAGACGAGCCCATTCCCTGTGGATGAATCGACTGTGACATAAGAAAACGCCGTATTGTCACCACATGAACTCCAGTCGTACCAACTTG
>JAEEGJ010010161.1_pt1 | contig 24690 bp, 22 predicted proteins | sample 8958761 | NCBI WGS metagenome assembly JAEEGJ01 (sample SAMN16246546, study PRJNA631951) | gut metagenome | biome: gut microbiome; feature: rumen; material: RS-attached | host: Bos | place: Iran: Karaj | collected 2018-10 | reverse complement strand
CTTCTCTGCAGTGAGTGAGAAGGTGGGCGACCGTCCCGGTGGCTACACCCGTATCATCAAACTCGGTACCCGTCAGGGTGACGCTGCTCAGGTTTGCTTCATCGAACTTGTGGACTTTGATCCCGAAATGGCAAAGGACACCAAGAAGAAGTCTACCCGTCGTTCTCGCAAGTCTTCTGCTGCCAAGGCTGAAGCTGCTGCTCCCGCTGAGGAGGCTGCTCCTGCTGCAGAGGCTCCCGCCGCTGAGGCAAAGGAAGAGGCTAAGGCTGAGTAATCCGAATCGTCAGATTTTCTATAAGAGAAGCCCGCATCCGTTTGGTTGCGGGCTTTTTTCGCCTTTTTACCTTTTTACTTTTTACCTTTATAGGGTTTTTCCTATTCGCTTTTCGGGAAAATCCTTTTTCCGTTTCGGGAATAATGCTTACCTTTGCACCGTTGAACATTAAAACATGGACGATATGAAGAAGACATTAGTAGTTTCACTTGGCGCCCTGATACTCTTGAGCAGCTGTGGCACTTACACCGGTGCAGGCGCCGTTACTGGTGGTAGCTTCGGCTCCATCATTGGTTCAGCCATCGGAGGCATCTCCGGCGGATGGCGTGGCAGTAATGTCGGCTCCCTCATTGGTATGGCAGGCGGTGCCGTTGTAGGCGCAGCGATAGGCTCTGCCGCTGACAAGGCTGAGCAGCAGAGGTATGAGGAGTATGCCGAACAGCGTCGTCAGCAACGTTATGAGGACTACGGACGGGCACGTAGCAGTGAGCGTCGTGTACCGCAGTACGGTCGGAACGATGATCAGCGTAACTACGATGAACGGGGTGACTATTACAATGAGCAGAGTGGTTTCGACAGCAGCAACAGCGGCGATGACCGTCTGTTTGGCTTTGACGAGAACTTCAATGCCAAGCCCGACAGTGTCAGTGTGAACGCCTTGTCTCTTCCCGCCATCGAGATCTGCAATGCCCGTATCCTCGATGCCTCCCATGATGGTGTGTTGAGCCGTGGTGAGGAGATAAGGATGGTGTTTGAGGTGTTTAACAACTCGCCGAAGCCCATTTTCCAGATTCTGCCCACAGTGTCTGAGGTCACTGGCAACAAGCATATCCACGTCTCGGAGAATGTCCTTGTGGAGAGCATTATGCCAGGCCGTGGCATCCGCTATACGGCAGTCGTCAAGGCTGACAATCGCCTGAAGGACGGTGAGGCCGTCATCCGCATTGGTGTCCTCCACCAGAACAAGGAGGTTACCTCGCAGTCGAAAGAGTTCCCCATCCAGACTACAAAATAATTCGTTGTCTTTATTTCTTAGTTTCTTCCTGTTGTTTCTTCTTGTACTGATCCCTCAGCTCCATCCATATCGGCTTGGCGTCGGCACCTTCGTTCGTACCGATGTCAAACTCTGGCAGGTCGATGAAGTCCTCAGGCCTGAAGGGTACGGCGGTAGGGTCGTAACGCTCCACGGTCACGGGGGCGATACCCTGTGCGATGATGCCGAGTTCACGGGCAGCACGTACGGAGAGGTCGATGATGCGGCCCTTGACATACGGTCCACGGTCTGTCACCCTTACGATCACCACCTTGCCGTTGGAAGGATTGGTCACCTTCAGCAGCGTGCCGAAAGGGTAGGTGCGGTGGGCACAGGTCAGACTGTCGTGATGCAGCCTTTCGCCGCTGGCCGTCTGCCTTCCTGAGAACTTCTTGGCATAATACGATGCCTTACCGCTCTGAACTTGTGCCAGAGCGGCAAGGCCTAAAAGAATGGCGATAAAAACGATATGTCGTTTATAACTCATACAATGCCCTGTGCTAACATCGCCTTGGCGACTTTCATAAAGCCGGCGACGTTGGCACCCTTCACGTAATTGATATAGTCGCCCTCCTTGCCGTACTTCACGCACTGGCCGTGGATGTTCGACATAATCTGATGCAGGCGCTGGTCTACCTCCTGGCTGCTCCAGGCGAGACGCATCGAGTTCTGCGTCATCTCAAGACCTGACGTAGCCACACCTCCGGCATTCACAGCCTTACCTGGGGCGAAGAGCAGTTTGGCGGCGATGAACTTCTCTGCGGCCTCTGCCGTACAGCCCATGTTCGACACCTCGGCCACGCACAGCGGCTTGTTGGCGAGTATTCTGTCTGCATCCTCGCCGTTCAGTTCGTTCTGTGTAGCGCAGGGCAGATAGATGTCCGCCTTCTGTTCCCACGGCTTCTTGCCGGGATAGAACGTGGCACCGTCAAACTCCTCCACATACGGCTCACAGACGTCGTTGCCTGATGCCCTCAGCTCCAGCATAAACTCGATCTTCTCGGCATCCAGTCCAGCAGGATCATACACATAGCCGTCAGGACCACTGATGGTAATCACCTTCGCACCCAGTTCCGTGGCTTTCTTGGCAGCGCCCCAGGCCACATTGCCGAAACCGCTCAGGGCGATGGTCTTGCCCTTGATGTCCAGTCCGTGCTCTTCCAGCATCTGGTGTACGAAGTAGAGGGCACCGTAACCCGTAGCCTCAGGCCTCAGGATCGAGCCGCCCCATTCCATTCCCTTGCCTGTCAGTACGCCCTGGAACTGATGCGTCAGCCGTTTATACTGTCCGTAGAGATAGCCTATCTCCCTGGCTCCTACACCGATGTCGCCAGCGGGCACATCCTCGTCTGGACCGATATGGCGATACAGTTCCGTCATGAATGCCTGACAGAACTTCATCACCTCGTTGTCGCTCTTGCCGCGGATGGAGAAATCCGATCCGCCCTTGCCGCCGCCCATGGGTAGGGTAGTGAGAGCATTCTTGAAGGTCTGCTCGAAGCCGAGGAACTTCAGAATGCTCAGGTTCACTGATGAGTGGAAGCGCAGTCCGCCCTTGTAGGGACCGATGGCGCTGTTGAACTGCACACGGTAACCCAGGTTCACCTGCACCTCACCCTTGTCATCCACCCAAGGCACGCGGAACGTGATGATCCTCTCCGGCTCCACGATACGCTCGATAATCTTGGCCTTCTCAAACTCGGGATGCTGGTTATACACGTCCTTGATGGATTCCAACACTTCCCTTACAGCCTGTAGGTACTCCACTTCGCCCGGATGTTTCTGCTCCAAGGCTTGCATAATTTTCTCCACTTCCATAGTAATTCAGATGTTTTTAGTTTCAATATGATATGTTTGATGGTGCAAATATAAGAAAAATATTCGGAACTTGCACGAAAAGTTCCGAATATTTTGTTTGTAAAGTTACAGATTGTTAAATATTCGCCTTTTTTATATCTTTTCCAGGGCTTGTTTGATGTCATCGAGGATATCTTCCACGTCCTCAATACCCACGGAGAGACGGATCAGGTCAGGGGCCACGCCAGCCTCCAGCAGCTGCTCGTCAGAGAGCTGACGGTGGGTGTGCGAGGCAGGATGTAGCACACACGTACGGGCATCAGCCACGTGCGTCACGATATTGATCATCTCCAGTGAGTCCATCCACTTGATGGCCGTCTCGCGGTTGCCCTTCAGTCCGAAGGCTATCACGCCACAAGAACCCTGAGGCAGGTACTTCTGTCCGAGGGAGTAGTGGGGATCGTCCTTCAGTCCGCAGTAGTGTACCCAAGCCACCTTCTCATTGTCGTGCAGGAACTCTGCCACCTTCTGCGCGTTCTTGCAGTGCTGTGCCATACGCAGATGCAGCGTCTGCAGTCCGAGGTGCAGCAGGAACGCGTTCTGCGGAGCGGGAATCGATCCGAGGTCGCGCATCAGCTGTGCCACGAGCTTCGTCGTAAAGCCCATCTTTCCGAATGCCTTCACATACGTCAGTCCGTGATACGACTCATCGGGCGTACACAGTCCGGGGAACTTCTCTGCATTCGCGAGCCAGTCGAAGTTGCCGCTATCCACCACGACACCGCCTACCTGTGTAGCCAATCCGTCCATATACTTCGTGGTGGAGTGGGTGACGATGTCTGCGCCCCACTCGAAGGGACGGCAGTTCACGGGTGTGGCAAACGTATTATCGACGATCAGGGGCACCCCGTTCTTATGGGCGATCTTGGCGAAGCGCTCTATGTCGAACACGGCGCAGCCTGGATTCGAGATCGTCTCGCCGAATACCGCCTTCGTGTTCGGACGGAAGGCTGCCTGTATCTCCTCGTCGCTGGCCTCCTGCGAGATGAATGTGCACTCGATGCCGAGCTTCTTCAGCGTCACGCCGAAGAGGTTATAGGTGCCGCCGTAGATTTCGTTCGAGGTGATGAAATGGTCGCCTGCCTGGCAGATGTTGAAGATGGCGTAGAAGTTTGCGGCCTGACCAGAGGATGTCAGCACGGCACCCACACCGCCCTCCAGCGTGGCGATCTTGGCTGCCACGGCGTCGTTCGTCGGGTTCTGCAGGCGGGTGTAGAAATAACCCTCCTTCTCGAGGTCAAACAACTTCGCCATCTCGTCAGAGTCATCATATTTGAACGTTGTACTCTGGATGATAGGCAGTTCTATCGGTTCTCCGTTTTTGGCTTTATACCCTGCCTGAACGCAGAGCGTGCCTTGTTTCAATTTCTTCATATTACTTTACGTTTTAAGCTTTCTGTGGGCAAAGGTACGAAAAAGATAGCATAAAACCAAATAATATTTGGATTTTCCTTGGCTGTTCCAAGAATATTGCATACCTTTGCAACATTATTACTAATAATTTGACGAAAAATTGGACGTTATATGAACTTCCTTGAAGAAAGAATCTTGAGTGATTGCACTATCATGCAGGGCGATGTTCTGAAGATAGACAACTTCCTGAACCATCAGATCGACATCGGCATTATCCGTCAGATTGCTTACGAGTTGAAACGCCGTTTCGAAGGCATAGAGGTGAACAAGGTGCTGACAATCGAGGCCAGTGGCATCGCCATCGCCACGATGCTCGGCCATCTGTATGACGTTCCCGTCGTTTTTGCCAAGAAGAGTGAGACGGTCAACAGCACAGATGAGAAGTACGTGTCGCAGGCATATTCGTTCACGCATAAGGTGATGAATAAGGTATTCGTCTCACGGCCCTATCTGCACGACACCGACCGTGTGCTGATTGTCGACGACTTCTTGGCCGACGGTCAGGCTGTCCACGCACTGATCGACTTGGTGAATCAGGCAGGCGGTCAGGTGGCTGCCATTGGCATCGCTGTTGAGAAGGGCCAGCAGAAAGGCGGTCGCCTCTTACGCGAGGAAGGTTATCGTCTGGAGTCTGTTGCCATCATCGATGAAATGGACTGGGAGACGCAGACAATCCGCTTCCGCCAAAGAACATGATAACGATAATTTAAAACATATAATTATGGATACATTTATGTTTCTCGGATTTAATATTTACGCGTGGATTACCATCGTCACAGTGCTTTCGATGTTCACGGTGTTGCTGCTCACCAAGCTGCGCACCGACCTGGTGTTTCTAGGAGCCATTGCCATCCTGTTCGTCACTGGCGTGCTCGATGCCAAGGAGGCTTTCTCCGGCTTCAGCAGCACGAGCGTCGTCGTCATCGGCGTACTGTTCATCGTCGTGGCGGGACTCATGCATACGGGTGTGCTCCAGTGGATAGTGAAGAATCTCTTGGGACAGCCCAGTTCCTATTCCAAGGCTGTCGTCCGCCTAATGCTCCCTGTGGCTGCGCTAAGTTCGTTCCTCAGCAATACCACCGTCGTGGCCCTCTTCGTGAATATCGTCAAGATGTGGTCGAAGAAACTTAATATCTCCCCCTCCAAGTTGCTCATCCCTCTGAGCTATGCTTCGGGCATGGGAGGTGTGTGTACCCTTATCGGTACGCCGCCGAACCTGATCATCTCTGGCCTCTATGCCGAGAACACGGGCACTGCGATGAACGTGCTGGCAACCACCATTCCAGGTCTCTTCTGCCTGTTTATTGGTGTACTCTCTATCATCGCCATGCGCAAACTGTTGCCTGATCGCAAAGCGCCTGAGGCTGCTTTTGAAGCTACCAGCGACTACACCGTCGAGCTGTTAGTGCCATCCGACTGTCCTCAGGTCGGCAAGACCATTGCCGAGGCTGGTCTGAACGACGTACATGGTGGCAGCCTGATTGAAATCATACACTACGACGATGTCACATCGCCTGTTCCCGACGACGATCTCATCATGGGTGGCGACCGTCTGGTGTTTGCAGGACAGATTGACGAGATCCTCGACCTGAAGAAGAGTCATGGTCTGGTGAATGCCGATCACCATGTGTTTACAATGAGCGAGGTCGACAATAACCGTCAGTTACGTACGGCCTATGTCACGTTCGGCAGCAGCCTTATCAACACGAAGATTAGCGGCAGCTCGTTTGAGAAAGCCAACAACATGGTGCTGGTGGCTGTAGCCCGTCGTGGAAAACGTATCGACGAGTCGCCTCGCGAGGTGGTTCTGCAGGCAGGCGACACCCTGCTCCTTGAGTGTCCAGCGAACTTAAACTTGAATACTGAACAACTATCCTCACAGCTGCAGTTCTTCGACTCGGCCCAGGTGCCCAATATCGGCAAGAAGACCTTCGTTTCCACAACCATCATGATTGCGATGGTGGTACTCTCAGCCCTCAATGTCATCCCGTTGCTGCAGTGTGCGTTCTTGGCAGCGATGGCTATGCTCATCTTCCGCTGCTGCAACGTCGATCAGGCCATGAAGGCGATCAACTGGGAGATCCTGATGGTGTTTGCAGGTTCGGTCGTGCTGGGTGTTGCCATCCAGAAGACGGGTATCGCCGAACGACTGGCCTTTGGCATCCTCGATGTCTGTGGCACTAACCCCATCGTCGTTATGACCGCTATCTGTTTGGTGGGTACCTTCATCACCGAGTTTATCTCCAACACGGCGGCTGGAGCCATGTTCTACCCCATCATGTATCAGGCAGCAGAACAGTTGGGCTACGAGCCCTACCCCTTCCTCATCGCCCTGATGGTGAGCGTCAGCTCAAGCTTCGCCACACCTATCGGTTCGCCTACCCACATGCTGGTCTACGGTCCTGGCGGCTACCGCTTCAGCGACTTCATGCGTATCGGACTGCTGATGAACTTCATCATCCTGGCAGCCAACATACTCATCGTCAATATCATTTATCCATTAACACCGCTAAACCCATAACATCATGAATACAGAGATTAAAGAACAAAACGGCACTTATGTGGCCTACCTGACAGGTTGGCTCGATACCAACGAAGCCTCACAGTTCCTGGAGGATATCAAGCCCCTGGAGGCCAACATCGAAAAAACGATTGTCATCGACTGCAAAGACCTGGAATATGTCTGTAGCCTTGCCCTTCGAGGACTACTGAAACTGAAGAAGATGAGTGCTGCCCAGGGTGGTAGCTTAATCCTGAGGAACGTCACGGGCGAGGTCCAGAAGATCCTCACCATGACGGGCTTCATCAAACTCTTCGACTTCGAATAGGTCAACGGCTGATCATCTTTTCGAGATCATCATCTTAAGTACCATGTCATCGGTGACGCCCATACCGTCGGCACCGATGGTTGTCAGATTGTGAATACTCTGCCGGTCTATCATTTTATAATTTTATAATTTTCTATTTTTTTAATTTCTAAATTTCCCCTTATTCAAGAAATCAACGTATGCCTTGATGTCCTCATCATAGGCCCGACTGCCGGCGAGCGGCTTTCCCGTAGCAGGGTCTACCATCACGTAGAAAGGCTGGGCGTTGGCACCGAACTTATGACTTTGCAGATAGCTCCACTTGGCACCGACGGTGCGCAGCGTCTTGGCGTTGCCCTCCTCGTCGGTCACCTCGAAAGGCTCTGCCAATGGGGTCTTGTCGTCTACGTAGAGCGAGATGAGCACAAAGTCCTTGTTCAGCTTCTCAGCCACCGTGGGATCGGTCCATACGGCAGCCTCCATCTTACGGCAGTTCACACAGCCGAAGCCGGTAAAGTCGATGAGTACGGGTTTACCCTCGGCACGGGCGGCAGCCATACCGAGGTCGTAGTCGGTAAAGCGGGCCTCAACGGTCTTCGTGTTCAGATTGAAGTCCTGTGTGTTCATCGGTGGTGCAAAGGCACTCACGGCCTTGCAGGGGGCGCCCCACAGACCTGGCACCATATAGACGGCGAAGGCCAGCGACACCAGTCCGCCCATGATACAGATGACGGGCATCGGCTTGTTGAGTTCACCGCCCACCTCATCTTCCTGGAACTTCAGCCAGCCACAGAGATAAGCTCCCAAGAGACCGAAGATGACGATCCACAACGACAGGAACACCTCACGGTCGAGCAGATGCCAACCGTAAGCCAGATCGGCCACGGAGAAGAACTTCAACGCAAATGCCAGTTCGATGAATCCCAGCACCACCTTGAGGGTCGTCATCCAGGAACCCGATTTCGGGGCCTGCTTCAGCCATGAGGGGAAGAGGGCGAAGAGTGTGAATGGCAAGGCCAGGGCCAGTGCGAAGCCGAACATGCCTAATGCCGGAGCCACCCAATTGCCACTGGTGGTGGTCTCCACGAGCAGCAGACCGATGATGGGGGCTGTGCATGAGAACGATACCAGCACCAGTGTGAAAGCCATCAGGAAGATGGAAAGGAGACCGCTGGTCGTGGAGGCCTTCGTATCAACCGCATTGGCCCAACTGCCTGGCAGTTTGATTTCAAACCAGCCGAAGAACGACAGGGCGAAGACCACGAGCAAGAGGAACAGGAAGATGTTGAACACGGCATTCGTCGACATGGCATTCAGTGTGTCGCTGCCAAAGACGGCCGTCACGAGCAGTCCCAGTCCGAGATAGATCACGATGATGCTCACGCCATAGGTGATGGCATCCTTGATACCTTTCTTCTTGTCGTCCTTGGCACGTTTCAGGAAGAAGCTGACCGTCATAGGGATGATGGGCCAGATGCACGGCATGCAGACGGCCAGCAGACCGCCGATGAATCCCATCAGCAGAATATATAATAAGGAGTGGTCGGCAATACTGTCACCAGCACCAAAGGCCCGCAGTTCGCTGACAACGGGTTGCCAGAGATCACCCTCAGGAGTGGGTGCTGCAACACGCTGAACCGTATCAGACATATGTCCTCTATCTTCCTCTATCTTCTCTTTATCTTCCTCTATCTCCTTTTTATCTTCTTCTATCTTCTTTTTATCTTCCTCTATCTTCTTAACTTCTCTAACTTCCTTTGCCACGCCCTTCTGCTTCAGGTCGCAGGTCGATGGCGGCAGACAACTCTGATCGTTGCAGGCGCCATACTCCAGATAGCAGTCGATGTCGTATTCGGGCTTGGTGAACTTCACCTTCTGCACAAACGTCACGCTGCCCTCGAAGAAGCGTAGCTCCATATCAAACAACTTGTCGAACTGTTTCAGTTCCTTACCGCGAGGCTGCAGTTTGCCGACCGTCTCCACGCCCTCCATCTTCACGGGGTTGAAGGTGGCCGAGATGGGACCGTCGTCGCCGAGGTTGGTGGAATACACATGCCATCCCGGATCGATGGTGGCACTAAACACAATCTCTGCCTCGCCACCCTTCAGTTCCTTCAACTGCGAACTGAAGTGTACGGGGTTCATCATCTGAGCCATGGCAGCCACGGTCATCAGGACCATCACCGCCATCATTGTCGCCTTTTTCATTATTTCATTATTACATTCTTTCATTATTTCATTATTTCATTATTTAATTATTTAATTTTTTCATTATTTCATTTTTCACCAATACGCTATTCGTGCCCACAAAGGTACACAAAAAACACGAATTTTCTCTTATTTAAGATTTTTTTCGTCATGTTTGCCCCCTAAAGTGCCAACTTTTTGTGTATCTTTGCAGCAGAAATGAACATATTACCATTAAACCAATGAAGATGATGAAAGCAACTATCAAGAAAACAGCGGCGAGAGCCTTCGCTTTGCTCCTCGCCTGTTCGTGCCCGGCACTGGCCTCGGCACAGGGTATCGACCCCAAGAATCTCGACAAGAGTGTGAAACCCGGTAACGACTTCTTCCGCTATGCGGCCGGAGGCTGGATGGACACGCATCCCCTGGATGCTGAACACCCGACGAACGGCGCGTTCACAGACCTGTACGAGGAGAGCCAGAAGCAGATTCAGGACCTCATCCTGCAGTATGCCGACAGCCCACAGCAGAAGGGTTCGCTGGGACAGAAGATCGGCTCGCTCTACCGGCTGATGATGGACAGCGTGCGTCTGAACCGCGAGGGATGGGAGCCGCTGAAGCCCGTGCTGGCTAAGATTGCGGCTGTGAAAGACCGTCGTGAGTATCAGCTGGTGACGGCTCAGCTCGACCGCAAGGGTGAGAGTACGATGATGTTCGGCATGGGTGTATATGCCGACATGCGACAGGCCGACATGAACCTGGTGAGCGTCTCTCAGGGCGGACTCGGACTGGGAACGCGCGACTACTATCTGAACGACGACCCGCAGACCACCGCCATCCGTGAGGCCTACAAGACCTTCATGAAGAACCTCTTCCAGATGACGGGCAGCGACGAGGCTACGGCCGAGAAGAAGATGCAGGCTGTGATGGCTATCGAGACGCGCATCGCCAAGGTGAGCTACAGTCAGGTGGAACTGAGAGATATCGACAAGAACTATCACAAGATGACCTACACCCAGCTGGTGCTCGACTATCCCGGCATCGACTGGGGCAACGTGTTCCTGATCAGCGGCTTCCCCGCTTTCGACCTGATAGACGTAGGTCAGCCTGAGCCGATCCACGAGGTGGAGAAGATCCTGGCAGACACCCCACTCGACGACCTGAAGGCCTATGCAGAGATCAAGGTGATCAGCGGCGCCTGCAGTCAGCTGAGCGACGACTTCCGTGCCGAGGCATTCAAGCTGAGTCAGGTGATGCAGGGTGTGCAGCAAGACCGTCCGCGCTGGAAGCGTGCCGTCAGCGTGGTCAGCGGCACACTGGGCGAGGCCATTGGAAAACTCTATGTGGAGAAATACTTCCCCGAGTCGAGCAAACAGCGCATGCTGCAACTGGTGAGAAACCTGCAGACAGCTCTGGCCCAGCGCATCGACGAGGCCACCTGGATGACGGCCGAGACCAAGGCACAGGCCAAGGACAAACTGGCCAACTTTATCGTGAAGATCGGCTATCCCGACAAATGGAAGGACTATAGCGGTCTGCAGGTGGACGACAGCCTCTCGCTCTACGAGAATATGGTTAACATCGCAGAGTTCATGGCCCTCGACATGTTGCAGCGCAAGGTGAACAAGCCCGTCGACAAGACAGAGTGGCACATGACGCCGCAGACCGTCAACGCCTACTACAGCCCGACGACCAACGAGATCTGCTTCCCCGCCGCCATCCTGCAGCCGCCGTTCTTCAACCCCGAGGCCGACGATGCCGTGAACTATGGTGCCATCGGCGGCGTGATCGGCCACGAGATGAGCCACGGCTTTGACGACCAGGGCTCGCAGTTCGACAAGACGGGCAACCAGCGCAACTGGTGGACGGAGCAAGACAAGCAGAGCTATAACGAGCGGACGAAGGTACTGGCCGAGTACTTCAGCAAGTTCGAGGCTGTGCCTGGCAAGTTCATCAACGGTCAGCAGACACTCGGTGAGAACATCGGCGACAACGGTGGCCTGAACATCGCCTTCCGCGCCTTCCAGAATGCCATGAAGGAAAAGCCGCTGGGCGTGGTCGACGGCTTCACGCCCGAGCAGCGCTTCTTCCTCTCATGGGCTCGTGTGTGGGCTTGCAATCAACGACCGGAATACACCGAGTACCTGCTCACGGTGGATACCCACTCGCCAAACGAGGCCCGTGTGAATGCCGCCCTGCCGCATATCAATGCCTGGTACGACGCCTTCGGCATCAAGAAGGGCGACAAACTCTTCATCCCCAAGAAGAAGAGAGCACAGATTTGGTAAACCAGAAAATCGTGCGAAACATTTGAAACATTTGAAACATTTGAAACATTGAAACATAAAGGGTCAGGGATTCTGATGATCCCTGACCCTCTTATCAATGATCACGTCAATGCCGACGGCGCTACCTGCGTAGATCAGGCATTGAGCGAAGTACCAAAGTACGCTGTCGTGAATCTCGCCGACGGGAGCGACGGCGAAGCCCGCCACCGACAGTGCCACACCTGCGACCAGCATAAAGGCGAGCAGTAGAACTCCATCGAGCGAACATGGCAGAAAAGTTTGTTATTCTACAAGCCGTTTGCCAAGTTCGTATGCAGCTTGCAGGTCCTTGGGCCACTGGTTATCGCGGAACCATTGCTTCTGTTCCATATCGACAGCGGCAGCATCGAACTTCGAGTAGTCAGGGAAGAATTGCCATGTATTTCTTGCTTCCAATTGCTCGCAGTAACCGAAGAATGCTTCCATCTGTGCGCGGACTGGCGTTCAGTAAAATCATTTTTTAGTCATAAGCAGTATTGTTTGTAGTAAAATTTTGCTGCGAAGATACGAAAAATCTGCCACACCGCAAAGGATATGGCAGAAGATTTGGCATTATTTATGATTCTAAAACCTCGCTCCGACGAATCCATCGCCGACATCGCCAACCATCAAGTCGAAATGTTTGAAGACTGGAGGCGTGGGGGTGAGGTCGAAATAATCCATCTCTGCTATGGGCAGGCAGAAATAGACCAGTTGCTCGTAGCTGCTATAGAGACGGGGCAGAACGGGATTATTGTCGTAGATCCATCGCTTGACATCATCTTCTACGTCGAAGTTCACCATACCTGAGCAGCGGACGGAGATGTTATCAGCATATGCCAGCACCTCCACGTTGGGGTTCTGCATCAGCTCCTTCCAGACGGCTTTCTCAGCGGAGGTGGAGAAGTAGAGCACCGTGCCCTCCTGCTTCATAATCTGGAACATGCGGATTTTAGGCAGATTGCCCTCGCACGTGGCGAAGGCAATCTCATTGTGATCCTGCAGGAATTGTAATGCCTGTTGCATCATAGCCGATTACCAGTTAAGCGGTTCCTGAAGGATGTTGCCGTCGGTCATGGGGCTGTCGGCCTCGGTGAAGGCGTTGGCCTTGTATTGGATGCAGAGCATCGTCAGGTTCTCGCTACCTGTGTTCTTCAGCGCACGCTTGCCATCGGGAGCCACACGGACGATGGTACCCTCGCTGACGGGGAAGATCTCGCCGTCCACCTGATACTGGCCCTCGCCCTTCAGGATGATGTAAAGCTCCTCATGGGTCTTGTGGGTGTGAAGGAAACCGCTGTCCTGACCAGGAACGAGTGTCTGGAAACTTAGTTCGCTACCCGTAGCACCTACGGCCTGACCAGCGAACACCTTACCCTGAATGGTCACAGCACCCATCGGCAGCTCGTGCTCAATAATCTCATTTACCTTACCTACGCTTACTGCGCTAAAGTTCTTACCTGTTGCAATTGTCTCAATCTGTTTCATTTTTACTAAATTTTATATGTTAATAATGTATATCCCTGTTTGGCGGGAAACGCTCAAATGTTTGATTTCGAGTGCAAAGGTACAGTGAATTTTTCGTCCTCACAAGAAGGCACTTTGAGGTAACATAGTTACCAAAAAGTAGGAATTGTGATGTTATCGAGGTTTGCTGAAAACGACTTTAACTTTGATTAACTTAGTATAATTTGGTAATTCGGTAACTTTTGGTTACTTTTGTCGAAAATTCTATAGTTATGGCAGATATCAAAGCGGAATATTTGGCTTGTCCGATCAGGAATGTTATCAGTCGTTTTGGCGGCAAGTGGTCTATGCTGGTGCTCTTCATGCTTCACAGAAGCGAGACGGGCATACTTCGTTTCAATGAGATTCGCCGTCTGATGACGGACTGTTCTCAGAAGATGCTATCACAGACCCTGAAGAATCTGGAGCAGAGTCATCTGGTACATCGTGAGGTCTATCCTGAAGTACCTCCCCGTGTGGAGTATTCGCTGACAGACACCGGCAAGTCGCTCATGCCATACACGGTGGCCGTATCCCACAGATTCAGTCCCGCCTTCATTGCCGCGTCGAATACAGGCTTCAATGTTTCTACGTCGGTGTATTATTGTATAAACTTCACCTTTGATGCATCGCGGGGCTTGGCCTCGGGCTGCTCGTCGGGATAGCCGATGGCAAGGATGTAGTTCAGCTTATAGCCTTCAGGAATGTCGAGACGGTCGAGGAAGAACTTGGCATCGGCATTCGTATTCAAGAAACGGACGGGGCCACCGAGGCAACAAGTGCCGAGTCCCAAAGACTGTGCTGCCAGCATCATGTTCTCACCTAATAGGCCTGCATCGAGATCTCCGCCGTTAGTGGGTGTGCAGACGCAGATAAGGTTAGGCGCATTGCGGAACATGTTCTTAAAGTTTTTGTCGCGATTTACTTGCTCTGGATTAGCTTTCTTGAATACTTCATTCACATCGGCTATCAGTTTCTGGTCTTCCACCACACGGACAATCCACGGCTGGCGGTTCATACCGCTGGGGGCATTGATGCCTGCACGGACAATCACTTCCAGCTTCTCGTGTTCTACTGGCTTGTCGAGATATTTGCGGACACTGCGACGTGCCATAATTGTGCTCAGCACGGGATTAACTTCCATGCAGATGTCGGCCTCGATGTCGCTAATTTTGTCCGTCGGCTCATAGCGCTTTACCACACGGCCATCGCGAGAGACAAGGAACTTGGTGAAGTTCCACTTGATGTCTGACTTCTTGTCGTATTCGGCATCCTGCTTGCGGAGCATCTCGTCCATGAACTTGCCCGTCTTGTCATTGAGGTCGAAACCTGAGAAACCTTTCTGCGATTTCAGATAGGTATAGAGCGGTGACTCATTGACTCCGTTCACGTCGATCTTGTCAAATTGCGGGAACTGGATATCGAAGTTGGCCGTGCAGAACTGGTGAATCTCCTGAATCGTGCCTGGAGCCTGCTCGCCAAACTGGTTGCAGGGGAAGTCGAGGATTTCCAAGCCCTCGGCATGGAACTTTTCGTAAAGAGCCTCCAACTCCTTATACTGAGGGGTAAAGCCACAACGGGTGGCGGTGTTAACTATCAGCAGCACCTTTCCTTTGTACTCTGAAAGCAAAACGTCTTTGCCTGCGTCGTTCTTCACCTTGATGTCATAGATACTTTGTGCCGATACGCTCAGCACACTTGCAATTGCCAGCAGGCAGATAGTGATCAATTTCTTCATATGTCTTGAACATTTTTGTGATTTATTACGATTTCCTCAGACTATTTCGAACTATATTTTTATCATTGCGAAGTTGTGATAACGGTTGTAGTGAACTCCGTCCAGTCGAAGTCTGCATGACTCTTTTGCTTTGATGTCGTATGTGCAAAGATGCCGATGTGAACGCCACAGAAGCCTCCGATGGTCTCTGTGCTCAGATAGCGGTAGTCTTGACGGGCAAGATGGGTGAAGTTCTCATTGTCTGTTGAGTAATACAGATGATAGAATTGTGGATCAGCGGTGATGCGCAGATAGACGATGTTGGCCGTAAGTGGCAGTTCCCGCTCAATGTGTTCCATCTCGCCAATACGGAATTTGGCCTGTACAAAACGTTTGCCTTCACGTGCTACAACCTGTACGTCGTAATGATTGTGATGGGCAGCATAGGTCGTGATGCCTGCCACACCGCCATCCTTCAGCCCTGATACATCGACCTTGGTAGTGGCTGTGAAGTTGGCCTCCGACTGACGATGCCCGATGAACGTGGGATTGCCTACTTCGTCGAGCGTCACCGTCGAGGTCTTCATGCGGAGCCATCCCTTTCGGGCTTTCAGCGAATAGTCCTCCTTCTGAGGCATGTTAAGGTGGCTCCAATAGAGTGAGAGTTGGTCGGCGTCAAACTCGTCTCTTGACGGTTCCAAAGGCATCGGCACCTGCGGGAGCGTTTGGCATTGCATATCCAGTTGTAGCGTGCCGTCGCCGTTTACCACAGGCCAGCCTCCTTCCTCCCACACCACAGGAGCGAGGAACGTCTCGCGTCCCATGACGTGCTGCAGATAGCCGTGGGTGCGATACCCCAGGCAAATCATCCACCATGAGCCGTCAGACGCCTGCACCAGATCGGCATGGCCCAAGCCCTGAATCGGACTGTTCTGCATCTTCATGCTGAAATGCGAGAGGATGGGGTTGGCAGGATTCGGCTCGTAGGGGCCAAACAGACGCTTGCTGCGCAGGATGTTCACATGGTGCCCGTGCTCCGTGCCGCCCTCTGCCAGCAGCAGATAGTAGTAGCCGTCCTTCTTATAGATATGCGGTCCCTCGGGATATCGTCCGCCAAGACCTACGCCCAGCAGATGAATATCGCCCAACTGCCGACCGGTCTTCACGTCAATCTCGCAGATCTTAATCTCGCCCTCTTTCCAAAGGAAGTAACATTGGCCATCGTCAAAGAACAGTGTGGGATCGCAACTGCCTACGCAGAAGTCGATGTAGATAGGGTCGGACCATTCGCCGTTGGGGTTATCGGTATAGACATAGAAATGCTTGCGCGAAGGGAAGACCGTTGTCACCATGTAGAAGCGGCCCTCGTGATAACGGATGGTAGGGGCATAGATGCCCGTCTGTTCCGTCATTCCCTCAATCCTGACCTGCGACTCGCGGGTAAGACAGGCGCCCACTTGCTCCCAATGGATCAAATCCTTACTATGGAATACGGGCACGCCAGGATAATACTGAAACGTGCTGTTCACCAGATAGAAGTCGTCGCCAGCACGGCAAACCGACGGATCGGCATGAAACCCCGGCAATACTGGATTCTTAAAGCCCTGAGCCCATCCGGCCAAGGTCAGCACCAAGAAGCATACAGATATAAACTGTCTCTTCATATTCATATTTTTGACCGCAAATATACAAATAATCTCCCACATTTTGCAATATGGGAGACTTTTTTGAGATTCTTTAGCGTTTTACGACTAAAACGATCTTTACCATGTTAGATTGTTTCCAAAGCCTGGGCAAGGTCGTCGATGATGTCGTCGATATCCTCCAAATTTCTTGCATTATTCAGGAAATATCACTATTTTTGCAGCCGATAAAGAAAATCATTCCATTCAAGTCCTTTCAAAGGCACTCAAAAAGAATATTATTCTTCAATGATCAATTTTTAATGCTCAATCAGACAGAAATATGACTGAAATCTTAGACGAAACCGATCTGCAGATACTGAAAACGCTGCAAAAAAACGCCAAATTGACCACCAAAGAGCTGGCCGATGCCGTCCATCTAACCCCAACGCCCGTGTTTGAACGTCAGAAAAGGTTGGAAAAGAAAGGGTATATCAAAAAGTACGTGGCCATCCTCGATGCAGAAAAGCTGAATCTCGGCTTACAGGTATATTGCAAGGTAAAACTGAAGCAGATCAACCACGAGATAGCCGATGCCTTTTCTCGACGAATCATGCGCATTCCTGAGGTGACGGAATGCTATAACACCTCAGGCGCGTATGATTATCTATTAAAGGTACGTGCACGTAATATGAAACAATACCAGGAGTTTGTGCTGAACAAATTAGGCGAAATCGAAAGCCTGTCCTCTATTGAGAGCACTTTCGTCATGAGCGAAGTTAAGCAAAGCTATGGTATAAATATTTAGGAGCTATTGCTTCCTCGTCACCACAGGTTAGTGAATGTGGAAATAGTCAAAGTCGGCCTTTCCGCCCGGTGCCTTGGTGGCGAAATGGAAGAGGGCGAAACGGTAGCCGCAGAAGTCGGGCCAGTCGTAGTACATCTGGAGGGTGTCGCCGATGGCGTGCCACTGCTGTCCGTCGAGACTGTATGAGAAGGTGGCCTTGTCGGTAAGGTCGCGGAAGTCCATATCCGTGCGAAGCCAGACTTTGTGTTGCTTGAGGGGGATGCGCGCAATCTCACGCCCGAAGGCGTCGTCTTTCTGCATGGCCCGTTGCATGACGATAAAGCTTTGGCCGTTCTCCCGCTTCACGCCTACGAAGCCGTAGCGGTTCTGGAAGGCGGACAGCCCGGCGCAGTCGCCGTCGTTCAGCCCCGAGGCGTCGAGCACGACCTCACCTGCACAGACGGGTCCGTAGGCGCGCTGCGTCAGCGTGTTGCGGGCCTCGCGGATATGTTTTACGACCGAGGTGGCGGTCAGTCGCAGCCAACCCTCCCGTTCCGTCAGGCTCCAGCCGTCGGCGTCGGGGATATGATTCCATTGCCAGCAGAGTTTCAGTCCGGGCTGCCAGGAGCCGAAGCGCGAAGGGCTCTTCTCGGGCTGCCAGAGGTCGAACTCATCGCTCTGCACGATGTTGATGCCCTGGGATGCCGGCAGATCAAGCTCGTAGGGCGTCGTCATATTCTGACCGGCAGGCAGCTGGTCGGTCGTGCCGTTCTTGCTCTGGCAAGCGTCGTGTAAGGCCGAGCGGCCGACAATGGGCCAGCCGTCGTCGCTCCACGTCATCGGCAACCAGAAGGGCATGCGACCCACTGAGCCGTAATCCTTGAACAGGAAGCACCACCAGCGGCCCTCGGGGGTCTGAACGATGCCGCCCTGGGCGATGCCGTTGGTCTTCATCAGGAGGTTACCCTGCTGGTCGACCATCTCGCCGCCGAAGACCATACGTCCTTCCCACTGACCGTTGAAGAGTTTTTTCGAGCGCCACACGATCTCCTGCCGCTGACCGTCGCAGCCCTGAATCATGAAGATATAGTAGTAGTCGCCGATCTTGTAGCCGTGATAGCCCTCGGCGCGCAGACCGCGGGCGGGATTCTCGAGGTTGGCGTAGTCGATCACCTTGTGACGCTCGCCGACGCTGACGTTCCAGTCCTTGTCGACGGAGATCTCGCGCAGATACATGGCGTGGTCTTCGAAGGTGTCGGCTGGATGCAGCACGTACTTCTTCATCTCCGAGCCCGTGTCCTCAAACAGCAGACCGGGGTCGTAGCACTTGTCCGTGGTCGAGCAGTGCCACTTGCCGTGCTCGATATCGTCGGTCACGTAGAAATAGGTCTTGCCGGTGGTGTTGCAGGTCATGATCATGTAGTACATCCCCTCGTAGGGGTCGTAGCGCAGGTTGGCGGCCCAGGAGCCTTGTGAATAGTCGCTCTGCCCGTTCAGCAGACGGAAGCGGTCGCCCTCGTCGATCTCGTCGTAGGCGTAGTTGACGATCTCCCAGTTCACCAGGTCGTTCGACTTCATGATGCCGCATCCGGGTGAGAAGTGCATCGTGGTTGACACCATGTAATAGGTCTCGCCTACGCGGATGATGTCGAGGTCGGGCACATCGGCAAAAATCATGGGGTTGCAGAACATCGCCTCGCGGGGCGTCGGGGTTTGCGCCATGGCCGTCAGCATGGAGCATGTCATCAATAGTGCAGTTACTAGTTTTTTCATCCTTTTTGTTTGTTCGATAGATTTCTGCTGCAAAATTACACACATTTCCCCGAAAAACCATCAATATTTATCACTTTTTTGCTATCTTTGCACGCAAAACAACGATTGTATGATGAGACATAAGAAGTTATTCCCCAGCGTGATACTCATGGCCCTGAGCCTGCTCTGGTCCGTCGGCAGCCAGGCCCAGCATCACGACTTCCCCATCCTCGGCGGCGAGTTAAGCAATTCGGCTGCCACCTCGGTGAGCGACATCGACGAGGTGCTGCCACGCATGAAGCAGTTGGGTCTGAACACGGTGCTGGTGCCGGTGTATTGGGAGCTGATGGAGCCCGTGGAGGGACAGATGGACTTCACGCTCGTCGACCGTACCATCGAGGTGGCCCGTCGGCAGGGACTGAAGATCGTGCCACTCTGGTTCGGTGCATGGAAGAACTCTATGTCGTGCTATGCCCCGGCGTGGTTCAAGCGCGACGTGAAGCGGTTCCCGCGCGCCGTGACTGCAGAAGGGAAGCCGCTGGAGATCGCCTCGTGTTTCAGCGACCATGTGCTGCAAGCCGACCTGAAGGCCTTCTCTGCCCTGATGCAGCGCATCGCCGAGCGCGATCCGCAGCGCGAGGTGGTCATCATGATGCAGATAGAAAACGAGATAGGCATGCTGGAGTCGGCGCGCGACCACTCCCCGTTGGCCGAGAAAGCCTACCGCCAGCCCGTGCCGCAGACGCTGCTCAAGGCACTGGGCATCAAGCAGCAAGGCACCTGGAGCCAGGTCTTCGGCACCGACGACTATGCCGACGAGAAGTTCATGGCCTGGCATTACGCCTGTTATGTGGAACACCTGGCCAAGGCGGCCCGCAAGATCCACGACATGCCGCTCTATGTGAATGCTGCGATGAACAGCCGTGGCCGCAAGCCGGGTGAATATCCCTCGGCTGGTCCCTTGGCCCATCTGGCAGACCTCTGGAAGGCCGGAGCCCCCAGCGTCGACATCCTCGCGCCCGACATCTACGACACCGGTTTCAAGTCGTGGGCTTCACAATACGCCATGCCGCTAAGGCCACAGGACGGAGGGCAGGTCAAGAACCGCCTCTTCATCCCCGAGAGCCGTTGCTGCGAGAATAGCGGCGTGCGCGCCCTCTATGCCTTCGGCGAGCACCAGGCCCTGGGCTTCTCGCCCTTCGCCATCGATCAGGCTTCGGCGAAAGAGACAGAGTCCGTCACCCAGGCCTTCGCCCTGCTGCGCCAGCTCTATTCTCATTCCACATTCCACATTCCACATTCCTCATTCCACATTCCACATTCCACGAAAACCTGGGGCTTGCTCTTCGATCAGGAAGACAAGGAACGCATCATCGACGATGAGGGCGTGGTGATGACCTGCCGCCATTTCTTCACCTTGCCATGGGATCCCCGCGCCACCGACGGTTCGACGTGGCTGGAGGGCGGAGCCATGATCATCCGCCTGGGCAAGTTCGACTACCTCTTAGCCGGCAGCGGCGTGGTGGTCGACTTCAAGACGCGTACGGAAAGACAGCAGTCGCAACAGAAACAGTTGGGTGAGGATGGTTTCGCAGAAGCCGGAGCGGCAGCACCGTCGTCGGCACCCAAGTTCACGGGCTCACGACTGGGACTTCTGGCCGTCGACGAAGTGTCTATCGACGACGAGGGACAGATGCACTACCTCCGCCGCCACAACGGCGACCAGAGCCACCAGGGCCGTCACGCTCGCATCAGCGTGGGCGACTGGAAGATCCTGCACATCCAGCTTTACGAATACAAATAGTTTACCGATCTACAGACTTCAGGGTTTCTGACCGACGCACGACTGGAACGACGAGCCGAAGATAATGTACTGCGTGTTTCCAGCGATGGTACCTTCGTTCTGTCCCCAGAGGAATGGCCAGTCGTCGTAGTTCTCAAAGTGGTCGGGCTTGCGGAACAGCAGGCCTGGCGCCACGTTGCCTGGTATGAACGAGAAGTCGGCGCGGTTGTTGCCATAGAACACCTGCTTCGGACGGGCGGCACCCACCACGGCCACGAACGAATAGTTATGATAGGGATGGCAGCCGTAGAGCCAGTTGGCCACGCGGTAGACCTCGTCCTTGCTCACGATATCGGGGAAGTAGAGATGGGCATAGTTCACGGTGATGCCGAAGTTGAGCACCATGTTCACGCCCGCCCAGTTGCCCAGTCCGATGGGCACGCCGTAGGGGTTCTGGCGGTCGAAGTCCTTGACATAGTCTCTGTAGCGCTCCACGTAGGGGCGCAGCTTCTGGCGGTAGGCCTCGTCCATGTACGGGATGGCGTCGAGGGCGGTCTGCATGTTACCCGAGAGTCGCAGCTCCAGCGCGTCCCAGATCTGCTGCTCGAAGTTCGTCAGATACTGCTTCTCCTGCGTCGCTCCGTAGAGCATCAGGTTGGTGGCCATATCGCCGAGCTGCTCGCGGTTCTTGCGACTGCGCTCCATCAGCTTCTGGCGCTTCTTGTCGGGCTGGTTGAAGTTCATCTGCCTGGGGTTGGCGATGCTCGTCTGCTCTGTGCCGTCGAGCCACGCGAAGTCGGCCATCTCCTGTCGGCGGTCGCCCGTCTGCTGTCGGCTCTTGATGATCTCCGTGGCCTCCTGCATCAGGCGTTTCGACTGTGCGAGGGCGCGCTCGGCGAGGTCGTCGTTATAGCCTCTGAGGGCATGGCTGGCGGCAGCAAACATCGTGGCGGCACGGAGGTCGAGCTGCGGACTGCGTGTGGTGAAGGCCCACATATCGTCGGGCGTGCCACTGCGCTTGCCGTCGGCACTCACCTCGTAGGGCTTCAGCGAGGGGTCGTAGTGCAGGCCGTCGGTGATCGAGGCGGCATCGCCCAGGTGATGGTAGTTGTCGAGGATCGAGTTGGAGAGCGTCGAGGCCATGTGCCCGATCTGCTCGGCCTGCGCCAGGAGGTTCAGCGTGCCGTGCTCGATGAACTGCAGGATGTCGGGCACCCCGTCAGGACGGTGCAGCTCCACGTAGCGCTGCTGCTGACTGACGAACGTCTCGTCGCGCTGGGGCTTGAACAGTTCCCAGGCACGGATGAAGTTCTGCACCACGTTGATGTTCGAACCCGTCTCGATGTCGAAGTCGCCGGCATCGAAGAATCCGCCGACATTCAGTCCCGGGATGAGCTCCAGCGGCTTGTATTTGGTATCGGTCGTCGGGCCCTGGCTGTGCAGGTCGAAGTGGTCGCTCGGCGGCGCCTGCAGATAGCCCTCCTTGAACGGCTCGCCGTGCCACGTGCGGTAGCCCTCGGTCACGTACATGTGGTTCATGTGGATAGGCACCCACACGTCGGTCGTGGCGTCGGTGATCTTGTCGTACACGTGCGCATCGATGAGGAAGTTGTTGGTCTTCGTCTGGCCATACTGGATGTAATAGATGCCCGGCTGGCGCACGCTCGAGAAGTCGAACTTCACATAGTTATATTTAAAGTACGGTCCCCACGTCTGGATGTCGCCCGTGTAGGCCTGCTCCGCCGTGCCGTCGGCCTTGATGCGGTAGAGCGTGGCGGTGGCCTGGGGCCGGTCCTGCTTGTCGAGCTCGATGACGGCCACCTTCGGCTGGTCGGGCAGATAGCCTACCTGCGAGAAGCCGATGTTCGGCTCACGGATCCAGCCGGCGATGGCGTGAGGCTCCACGGTCCACGTGACCACCTTGCCCGTCTTGCCCTTCGGCAGCGTGCTGCGCAGCACGAACCAGCCGTTCTGGGCCAGCATGCGTCCGTCGTAGAGTTCCAGCTCGGCGTCGGCGCTGCTGATGCGGATCATCCGCTCGGGCGCGTCGAGGGCCATCACGATGTCATGACCGGTCTCTATCGGACAGGGGTCCACGAAGCGGTCGGTGCCGCGATCGTCGTAGGTCTTGAAGCCCTTGAACTGACGGGGTTTCTCGCTGTTCGGACGCGTGACGGTCTGACTCGTGGCATAGCGCGGGAAGCGGTTCAGGCGCCCGTCCATCGTGAACGTCTTCAGCCAGTATTGCGAGGGCAGGAACTCCAGGTTGAAGCCTGCCTCGCCGGCCAGCTGCTCGGGCACGGGCTTGTCGAGCCACACGGCGATCTCCACCGCGTTGCCCTTCTCCGTCACCACCACGCGACTGTCGAAGTCGTCCTTGAAACCGGCCGCGTCGCCACCCAGAGCGGTCGCGTCGTAGCGCATCGACACCTCGATGGAGCCGTTCGCGCGGTCCACCTTCCGATCGGTCATCCGCGGCACAAGGTCCCACTGCTCCGGCGTCTTGTTCAGCCTCACGGCGCCGCCCTGAACGGTGCGCACACCATGGTGGATGATCTCGATGCCCGAATTCTTCTCGTCGTTGAATCCGCCGTTAAAACTATTGCTGAACACCAGCACGTTCACACCCTGACGCTCGAAATACTCGAGTTCGTTCAGCTGCAACCCCTGTGCCGACACCGCAGCGCAGCCCAGGCAGCTCATGATAGTTGATAATACAATTCTTCTCATATCCACTTATTTTTGTTATTGGTTCTTATTCATCCGACTCCACAGACTGCAAAGTTACACTTTTCAAATGAAACTACCAAATGTTTCAATAAAAAAAGACATCACCGAAAGGCGATGTCTCATCTGGAGGGTGCCCGGTGGGACTCGAACCCACGACATTCAGAACCACAATCTGACGCTCTAACCAACTGAACTACGGGCACCATAAAATAGAACGACTGCAATCACCTTTCGGAATTGCGGGTGCAAAGGTAGACATTTTCTGCGACACTACCAAACTTTTGAGCGATTTTTTGCGAAAAAAGTAAAATCCGCAACCTCTTTTGGTCGAGATTGCGGATGCAGAAGGGGTTTCAAAACGGTCCGTGGCCGAGGCAACTCGTGGTTGAGATGGCCGTGAGGAATGCTGTGAGCGCGGCTACTATGACCTTCACCGCCAGCTCGATGATGCGTTGTTTCTTCATTTGTCGCTCATTTTATTCGCTCCTCCCTCCACCAAATCCGACTTTAGCCGTTCCCGCCTCCACCGTTGCCACCGGCGTTGTCAGCCTGAGGGGCCAGCACATACGTGATCGGCGTCTTGTTCTGGAATCGCTTCTCCTTGCCGCCGACGGTGCGCTTGACGGACTCGACGACGTAGCCGAACTCGAAGATACACTGGTCCTTGAAGGCTCGCGAGGTGAGCTTCTCGCCCTTGGAGTTCTCGGGGTTGAAGTTGATGTGGATGCCGTTGATGATGGCGTCGGCACCGGCTGCCACGGCCTCCTCGACCGAGTTCTTGCCCAGCTTCTGCGCGTCCACCGAGGGGTAGAACGTGCCCAGGCCGTCGAGCTTCACGGGCTGACCCTCCGAGAGCAGCTCGGTCATACAGTCCACCACCTGTCCCAGCATGAGCACGCACATCTGGTAGTCGGCG
>JAEEGJ010010159.1_pt1 | contig 24696 bp, 16 predicted proteins | sample 8958761 | NCBI WGS metagenome assembly JAEEGJ01 (sample SAMN16246546, study PRJNA631951) | gut metagenome | biome: gut microbiome; feature: rumen; material: RS-attached | host: Bos | place: Iran: Karaj | collected 2018-10 | reverse complement strand
GTATGCAAGTGATTTTTTCATATATAGTCACCAATGCACATTCGGCGTCCTGCCTCAGCGTGCATTTTCAGCCGCCGTCCTGGCGGCTGATGACTATATATGTAAAAAATCACTTCCACTTTCACTATGCGCATTCCAATGCGCTGCAATTGCTACTAAGCTAGTTTTGTGGAACTATTTCTTTTAAGTATATTTCGTGTCCGTTCAGGGACAAAGATTTGTCGTCGGCTTTGCCTCCTGACATTTCAAATCTTCATTATCATTCGATTTGAAATATCATTTTCCCGTGAGAATTGTAAATAGTTGCCCGAACACCCGAAACAAGAGAAGCGACACATCGAACTTAGAAAAACATAATTTTATTGCGATGTACTAGGAGCAGGGGCCGGGGCCGGCGGCGGGGTGGCTGGGATGGGGCGCGGGCACCCAAAAAGAGAGGGCCGGGGTGGCCACTCTCTTAGATGAGTTCATGAGCTCGTTTGCGGAGATATTCAGGATTGTTAAGGTTGGGGTCCTCAATGACTTCTTCGAAGAGGGCTTTGAGGACTTCGCCAATTTTGGCTCCCTGTGGGACACCCATTTCGATTAAGTCTTTGCCGTTGATTTTGAGGTCCTTTATGGTTAGGCAGTCGCCAGCGGCGATAATCTGATCGTAGGCTTCCTTGAGCTGTTTGATGTAGTCGAGTTTTTCTTCGCGATGGTACATGCTCTGAGCTAAGGTGTCGGCCTTCTTAACCTCCAGTAAATCTTCGAAGTTGGCGGCGCCTACGCGGATTATCATGCGACGTATGTTTCGCTCTGTGATTGGTGGCCTGTCATCATGATTCTTGACTAGGTTGCATACCTTGTCCGTTGTGTCGTTGTCGAACTTGAGACGGCGGAGGACAGCTCTTGCCATCTTGACGCCTTCTACAGGATGGAGCTTGAAGTGATTCTGTCCGTTTTCGTCGATGGTTTTGCAGATAGGCTTTGCCACGTCGTGAAGCATCATTGTCAGCCTGAGTACTTTGTCGGCTGGCACTAGCTTCATGGACTGAATAGTGTGCTCGCCAACGGTGTACATGTGATGCTTGTTTATCTGGTCGCATTCCATCATAGCATCAAACTCTGGGAAGAAGACCTTGGTGAGACCAGTTTCATAGACGTCTCTGATTCTATCGGGATTGTCAGATGTAACTAGCTTTACTAGTTCAACCTGGATGCGCTCTGCACTGATGCGCTCTAATGTCGGCGCAAGCTTCTTGATGGCATTGTAGGTATCCGCTTCAATTGAAAAGCCTAGTTGAGCCGAAAAGCGAAGAGCTCTTAGCATACGAAGAGCGTCTTCAGTGAATCGCTCAATTGGATCTCCGACTGCGCGAATGATTCCTTCCCTTAAGTCTTCTTTTCCACCGAATAAGTCCACCAAACCCTTGGTGTCATTGTATGCCATGGCGTTGATAGTGAAATCACGACGTTTTAAATCCTCTTCTAGGGAGGCGGTGAAGGTAACCTGCTTTGGATGTCGACCATCCTCGTATTTGCCATCCACGCGATAGGTGGTTACCTCGTAACCCACACCGTGCATAAGCACTGTAACTGTGCCATGCTCGATACCAGTGTCAAATGTGCGCGAAAACAAGGCCTTGACCTGTTCAGGCAACGCCGATGTTGTTATATCCCAATCGTGTGGGACTTTCCCTAGAATGCAGTCACGGACACAGCCGCCTACTGCATAGGCTTCGTGTCCGTTGGATTCTAATACGTTTATGATTTTTTGAACGTCTGCTGGTAAATTCATATTAATAAGCTTTACCCCAATATACTAGTTTCTTAGCTGGCTTGCCGCAGCATGCACACACGTCGGAAATCTGTTCCTGATCGTTGAATGGCATACAACGTGAAGTAACAGCTAAATCTTCTTTTATCTTGTTCTCGCAAGCCTCGTCACCGCACCACATAGCACGAATGAAGCCAGGCTTGTTGTTGGCAATTTCGGTAAACTCTGCATAGTTGTGCGCATCGAATACGTGGCTGTCGCGATGAGCCTTAGCTCTTTCAAACATATCCTTTTGGATAGTCTCAAGAAGCTCTGCAACCTTTGCCTCTACCTGATCAAGTGGGCATTCAATCTTTTCACGTGTGTCACGACGAACGAGAACACACTTGCCTGCCTCGATATCCTTTGGACCAAGCTCTACACGAACTGGAATACCGCGCATTTCGGCCTCAGAGAACTTCCATCCTGGACTCTTGTCTGAATCGTCAAGCTTAGCACGCATTGTCTTACCAAGCTTTTCACAAAGCTCGCCAGCCTTCTCAAGAACGCCTTCCTTCTTTTGCTGAATAGGAATAACGATTACCTGAGTTGGTGCAATACGTGGCGGAAGTACAAGACCTGAATCATCACCATGTACCATAATGATAGCACCAATAAGGCGTGTAGTCATGCCCCAAGATGTCTGGTGAACATACTGAAGCTGATTGTTCTTATCTGAGTACTGAATATTGAATGGCTTTGAGAAGTTGGTACCAAAGTTGTGTGATGTACCAGACTGCAAAGCCTTGCCATCGTGCATAAGCGCTTCGATTGTATATGTAGCCTCTGCTCCTGCAAACTTTTCTTTTTCAGTTTTCTTACCTCTAACTACAGGCATAGCAAGAACTTCCTCACAGAAGTCTGCATAAAGATTAAGCATCTGAACTGTACGCTCCTGCGCATCCTCTGCTGTAGCATGAGCAGTATGGCCTTCCTGCCACAAAAACTCTCTCGAACGAAGGAATGGACGTGTCTCCTTTTCCCAACGAACTACAGAACACCACTGATTGTAAACCTTTGGCAAATCTCTGTGAGAGTGGATAATATCTTTATAGAAATCACAGAAAAGAGTCTCAGATGTAGGACGAACACAAAGACGCTCCTGAAGCGGGTTAAGGCCACCATGTGTAACCCAAGCCACCTCTGGTGCAAAGCCTTCAACGTGATCCTTCTCTACCTGAAGAAGACTCTCAGGAATAAACATCGGCATATAAACATTCTGTACTCCTGTCGCTTTGAATCTTATGTCCAACTCCTGCTGGATATTTTCCCAAATAGCATACCCGTCGGGCTTGATAATCATGCATCCCTTCACTGATGAATAAGCAATCAAATCAGCCTTAACAACAACATCGGTATACCATTGTGCGAAATCCTCGCTCATGGAGGTAATCGCCTCTACCAGCTTTTTCTCCTGTGCCATTTTTTTCTCCTTTACAATTTAATTTATTGCATTAGCCAACCTATTATAATGTAAAACCGCTGCCAAGTCCACCCCCCAACCGCAGCGCCTCTGAACGGACACATAGAGATTAAATAATTCTTCTGTACCTAGCACTGGGTAATTGCATCGCAAATACATTTGCTAAGTGAAAGTATAAAAGTGATTTTTGTATATATAATCACCAATGCACATTCGGCGTCCTGCCTCAGCGTGCATTTTCAGCCGCCGTCCTGGCGGCTGATGATTATATATATCAAAAATCACTTTTTCTTTCACTAAGCGCATTTCAATGCGACACAATTACTCCAGTGTTAGGTCACAGAAGAATTTATTTTAAAACTAAATTCGTATCCGTTCAGAGGCACACCCAAAATCGATGGTCGGATTATAGATAGGTGTCTTCAAATTTTTTAACGGGTAGTGGCTTGCTAAAGTAGTAGCCTTGTAGGTAGTCGGCTCCGGTGCCGCTTAGGTAATCAAGCTGCTCCTTAGTTTCGACACCTTCAATGATGACCTGCATACCAAGGGCCTTGGCCAAGGAGATTGTTGTGTTTATAATCTTGCGGCCACGGGCCGCATTTTTGTCCATTGAAAGGAAGGCCATGTCCATCTTGAGGATGTCGGCTGGAACCTCCTTTAGCATGTTGAGAGAAGAATATCCGCTTCCAAAGTCGTCGATTTCAATATAGAATCCATACTCTTTCAGGCTGTTTAGAATCTCCAGTTGGCGCTCCTTCTCTGTCATGAAAATTGACTCTGTAATCTCAAGCTTAAGCTGTCTAGGTGAAATGTTGTATTTTTCTACTAATCCGGTGAATGTTTCAATTATGTCGACATAATAAAAATCTTTTACAGATATGTTCACCGAGATTGATATTTCATCACGTCCAATTGATGACCAATAAGCAAGCCTCTTGGCAGCCTGCTCCCACATGTATAAATCAAGCTTGTAAATATAACCTGTACGCTCTAAGAGTGGAATAAATGATAATGGTGCAACAATTCCTTTGTCAGGATGAATCCATCTAACCAAGGCTTCGCAGATCGTAACCTTGCTATCCATATTGACGACTGGCTGCAAGAACATTGCAAATTGTCCAGACTGTAAGGCCTCCTCAAACTCTCCGAGGATTTTCTGCTCACTCATGTATTCATGGCGAAGCATATCACCATAGTAAGCGATTGTATTTTTGAAGCTACCTTTTATGGAATCGATTGCCAAAAATGCTCCATCGACCATTGATATAACTGGAGCTTCACGATCATAGATATCGTATACACCAAGCAGGATTGTCATCCGATACTGAGCATTGTTTAAGTAATTGCTGATCTTGTTCATGCCTGTCATAAACAGCTCTTCAGTATAGCGAACCTTTGGCATAAGTACGGCAAATCTGTCGGCCTCTAGTCGTGCAAAAGCAGAACCCGGTTGAATCCTTTCTCGGATTGTATCGGCAGCTCTCACAAGAAGCTTGTCGGCCTCTTCGGCTCCAAACATATCGTTGATGAGCTTAAAACCCTTGATATTACTGCAGCACATAACATATTCGGTGTTTGGATTTTCATCAAGAAGTCTTCTAACCTCTTCAAAGAAGCTTTCACGATTCAAAGCGCCAGTTAGGCTATCGTGAGAGTTTCGATATTTCTCTTCCTCGTAAGCCAAGAAATCTCCGGTCACATCATAGAATGAAAAATAACATCCGCAATAGTAACCCTTTTTATCGTAAATCTTGTTGAAATGAACATCGAATCGGTATTCATCGCCGCTAAAATTGTATATGTCGTTCCAGCTTGAGTTTGAAATAGTGTTGGTCTCACGGCCAGCCTTCCACTTACGGAAGCGCTCCTCCAGAAGTCGTTTGTCACCGCTTGGACAAAACATCCTATTTGCAAACTGATTGGAGTAGATGCAAGTGTCGTTTTCATCGAATGACAAAAGCGCACACTCCATCCTCTCGGTGATGGTCGTAAGCATGTATTCCACAAATGTCTTTGGATTATACATGAGTGTATAATATCCTACCACGATAGAACCAATCGCATAAAAACATAACGAAATATCTATTGGGAACGAGAAGAACAGATACAGAACATTCAGCAGTATCAAACATATAAACAATATTAATATTGATAGATATCTGTTTCTGAGGAATCCACTAGTTAAAACAGTCTTTTTAAGGAGTATAGCAACTACAAGTGCAACCAAGATATAACAGAAAATCAAATGCACTACATAGTAGTCGTTTATTCTAAACGCAAAGAACCATTCGTTGCTCGGTAGGGTTTGACTTTCAAGCCAAAACGCATGGTGCCATCTTGAGTTGCAAAACAGACTGATATTGTCTGCAATGGCTATGGTCGTTGTAATCAGTGGTGCTGAGTATCCCTCGTTCCAGATTTTGGTATACTGGCGAGCATAATACAAGAAAGTAATCAGAATCCAATCTACGCTAGCGAAGTAGAGACTGTAAGCGAATTCAGCCTTTTCAATCACTTGGCTGGTAATGGCAAAGGTGTAAGCTACACAAGTGATACTTGCCACCACCAATAATTGGACTATAGAAATGTTTAGCTTGTTATTTTTAATTTTGTGTTTTGTCGCGATATAAACTACAGTCGCCAGCATGATAAACGCCGTCAACATGAAGATTAATACATGAATCCTAATCAAGCAGTCTCCCCCATTCTCTCTAATTAATTAGCGATTTTACTATCTAAAAAATCTTCACCTTGAGGTTTGGTAGTAAATACCACTTCCTCCCCTGTGGTTGGATGTGTGAATCCTATTGACCACGAACAAAGTGCTAAGTTTCTGCCAGTGGCAATGCCTCCATACTTGGAATCACCTAAGATTGGAGCCGTTCGGCTAGCTAACTGAATGCGAATCTGATGATGTCGACCAGTAAAAAGCTCTATGTCTAGAAGCTTGCGGTCATCCCATCTATCAATCGTGTGATACTCTAGCTCGGCCTTTTTGGCTCTAGGATTTGTTGGTTCTACTACCTTGGACAGATTTGTACGGCTATCTTTTACTAGATAATCAATCAGATGACCTTCCTCCGGAAACGACTCTCTGGTGATGATTGCATAATAGCGTTTCCTGAAATTACGCTGAGCAATCTGCTTTGAGAGCTTGCCTGCTATGTCCTTTGTTTTAGCAAAAACCATGACGCCTTCTACAGGCTGATCCAAACGATGAACCACATGAATCTCAGGCTTTTCGCCCTTGCCCTTAAGGTAAGTAAGGAGCTCGCTTTCCATGTCCTTCTCGCCAATCTTTTTGGTCTGCGTGGCAATTCCTGCTGGCTTGTGACAAACTATGATACTGTCATCTTCATAAATTATCTCCATACATTAGCCCCCTGTTAATATTTATTTTACCACACTTGAGACTTTTTGCATGACAAACTACGAAACTCCTGCAAAAAAAGTCTAAACTTTAAATCGATATCCAACGCCCCAAATTGTTTCTATATACTGTGGCTTCGATGTGTTGAGTTCGATTTTTTCACGAATCTTGTTGACATGTACGGTAACTGTAGATATATCTCCAATTGATTCCTCGCCCCAAAGTGTCTCGAATAGTTGCTCCTTTGAGAAGATAACATTTGGATTCTCCGCAAGGAATGTGAGCAAATCAAATTCTTTGGCTGTGAAAATCTTTTCTTCGCCGTTAATCCAAACTCTACGGCTAGCCTTGTCAATTCTCAGACCACGGATGCTGATTTCGTTTTTCTGGATGACTGGAGATTGAACAAGACGTTCATATCTGGCCAAGTGAGCCTTTACACGGGCAACCAGCTCACTTGGTGAAAATGGTTTGGTGATGTAATCATCTGCACCAAGACCTAAGCCTCTTATCTTATCTATTTCTTCCTTTTTGGCCGTAACCATAAGGATAGGTACGTTTTTAACCTCGCGGATTCTCTTGCAAAGCTCGAATCCATCAACATTTGGAAGCATCAAATCGAGGATGTACATATCGTAATTTCCGGCTAAAGCTTTCTCTAATCCCTTTGCTCCATCTGCCTCTATATCCACTTCAAAGTTTGAAAGCTCAAGATAATCCTTTTCAAGCTCTGCGATTGATTCTTCATCTTCAATAATTAATATTCTGCTCATTCTAACCTCCTGATGTAGCCTATACTATTGGGCTCTCCTGGTATTTTCTAATAACAAAGCACATTGTTGTTCCTTCGTTTTCTTTGCTTGTGACCCAAATCTTACCACCGTGATCTTCGATGATTTTCTTGACGATAGAAAGACCGATTCCGCTGCCGCCTGCTGCAGAATTTCTAGAAGCATCTGCCCTGTAGAATCTATCAAATACATAAGGTAAATCATGAGTCGCGATGCCTCTGCCGTTGTCAGAAATCTCTATTTGTACAAAATCTCCCACATCCTTGATAGAGATTTCTATCTTAGATGGTACGTCAGCACGCATGTATTTAACAGAATTGCTGATGATATTGTGGATGATTCGTCCTAGCTGCTCTGGATCAGCGATTATCAAAACATCTGGATCTACAAAATTGGAATAATCCAGACGGATATGCTGATTTTCTAAATCCATCCCTAGCTCCTCTATGCAATCTGCAAAGTAAGCATGAAGATTGAGCTTTTGGAAATTGTACGGAATCTTGTTAGTATCAATATTAGAGTATAAAGTAAGCTCATTTATCAAGGTGTTCATTTCGTTCGCCTTGTTATAGATAGTTCGCACGTATTTATCCCGCTTTTCTGGTGTGTCGGCCACACCATCTAGCATACCCTCAGCGTAACCCTTTATAGCCGTAATAGGTGTTTTCAAATCGTGAGCTATGTTGGAAATCAAGGCTCGCTGCTCTGCCTCGTCGTCCAGTCGATCCTTGGCATTGTTTTTGAGACGGATTCGCATGTCCTCGAAGGCGTTGCATACCTCGGACATTTCGTCTTTACCAGAAGATGCCACGCTGAAATCCAGGTTGCCTTCCTTGATGTTGTAGGCAGCAAGCTTGAGCGTCTTAAGTTGAGGTGCTACCCCTCGATAAATCCAAACAATCATTATGATTGCAGTAAGCATCAATATTACAAGTCCGGCGAAACAAAAGTTGACTACTAGCTCGTTGAATTCACCGCTTTCATCAAAGTACTTGCTGAACAAATTAAGCATTCTTTCGTTGATTGCTTTTTGCATGACTATGCTTTTAAGAGCCTGAACCAATATCGTAAATATTAGTACCGGCGCTATTGTTATTATAAAAAATGAAATTATTAATCTGTTTTTAAGTTTCATATAGGTCCCCTCATCTGTCAGCTTCGCTGCCACCTTTCTCCCTTGGGGAAAGCTAATCATAAATTTAAAAATGTTTTCTTCATAGGGAATTACAAAGTAGATTCCAAATAAAGTTAAAAAGACAGCCCCAAATCAGGGCTGTCTAAATTATAGCATAAGTGTTTGATTATAGATACTTCTTCAATGTATCTACTTTGTCTGTCTGCTCCCAAGGAAGCTTGACATCTGTACGACCGAAATGACCATATGCTGCTGTTGGACGATAGATTGGACGACGAAGGTCGAGCATCTTGATGATTCCTGCTGGACGAAGGTCGAAGTTCTCGCGAACGATTTCCACCAGCTTGGAATCTGAAAGCTTGCCTGTGCCAAAAGTATCAATCATGATTGATGTAGGCTCTGCAACACCGATAGCATATGAAAGCTGAATCTCACACTTGTCTGCAAGACCTGCTGCTACGATGTTTTTGGCTACGTAACGAGCTGCATAAGCTGCCGAACGGTCTACCTTGGTGCAATCCTTTCCTGAGAAAGCGCCGCCGCCATGACGAGCATATCCACCGTAAGTATCAACGATGATTTTGCGGCCTGTGAGACCTGCATCACCGTGTGGGCCACCGATAACAAAGCGACCTGTTGGATTGATGAAGAACTTGGTCTTGTCATCAATCATTTCCTTTGGAATGACTGGATCGAATACGTATTTGCGAATGTCTGCGTGAATCTGTTCCTGTGAAACATCTTCATCGTGCTGAGTTGATAATACTACAGCTTCAAGTCTGACTGGTTTGCCAGCCTCGTCATACTCTACAGAAACCTGTGTCTTTCCATCTGGACGGAGGTACGAAAGTGTACCATCCTTGCGGACATTGGCCAGCTGAAGAGCAAGTCTATGAGCAAGAGAAATTGGGTATGGCATAAGCTCTTCTGTTTCGTTTGTGGCGAAACCAAACATCATGCCTTGGTCACCTGCACCAGTATCTAAATCATCTGCAAGTGAGCCTTCCTTTGCCTCAAGAGCCTTGTCAACACCCATAGCAATGTCTGCGGATTGTTGATCAAGAGCGACCATAACAGCGCAAGAGTTTCCATCGATGCCTTTCTTTCCATCGTCATAACCGATTTCAAGAAGAGTCTTGCGAACAATAGCTGGAACATCAAGCTGAGCCTTTGTTGTGATTTCGCCTGTTACAAGAACGAATCCTGTACATGAGGCAGTCTCACAAGCTACTCTACTCATAGGATCTTCAGCTAAGCAAGCATCGAGGATGGCATCAGATACGGCATCACATACCTTATCTGGATGGCCTTCTGTTACTGACTCTGAAGTAAAAAGTAACTTTTCCATTTTTTGACTCTCTTTCTATTTACTTTAGCTAAGTGGAATATCTTAGCCTCACTAGTATACTCCCCTTCCTCCGCTTTTAGCAAGAAATATATACACATTTATATGTCTTGTGAATGATATTCTTTATCAATTGTTGATTTTACTGATATTACTTGCCAAAGAAACATTTTAACAATGGAAGTTTTCAGACTTTTTTCATTGTATTTATAGTTTTATATATATATAATTTAATTAGTATTAGTATCCTCTAACGGGGATTCTATCGGAAACAGTGTTGTTTTGAAGGGGAAAAATAATGGTTACATTAAAAGTTGATGAGTTAAAGGCTGGTATGGTTTTGGCGGAACCAGTACTTACCAAAAGAGGTCAATCTATCGCAAAAACAGGAGACAAGCTTACCACTCAGTTGATTGCGAAGCTTAACTTTTACAAGATTGACTCTGCTACAGTTGAAGACATTGAGGATGAGAAAGAAGAGGCTCCCGCTCCAGTTGTAGAAGAACCTATAGAAGAGAAAAAACCTTCTGAACAGGAGGCAAAGGAGGCCGCTCACAGAAACGATTCTTTTTTCAGTGATCAAATCACTTATACACAGCGACTTAAGGCTTCTCCAAAATTCCAACAGTTCCAATCTGATTACGCATTGAATATCTCATTTTTAAAGGAACATCTTGAGAAAATAGCAAATGGTGAAGACGCTTCATGCACTCAGCCTTTGCTAGAAGAATGCGAATCTCTTTTCAAATCAAAGACTACCTTAGAGCTTTTTGATATGTTAAATAATATGCGCAATTTAGAGGATCCTATTTATTCTCATTCTTTAAATGTAGCACTTATAGCTAGGAGCATTGGAAAATGGCTCAAGCTTTCCAAGGACGACTTGAATACGCTTACTTTGTGTGGTTTGCTTCACGATATTGGCAAGCTTAAAATCTCTGACGAAATTCTCGACAAGCCTGACACTCTTACTTTGGAAGAATTCGAGCAGATGAAAGAACATCCGCTCCTTGGTAAAAAGATGTTGAATGGAAAGGGCTTTGATGCAAGAATCCTCTCTGCAACTCTTCAACACCACGAGCGCAGCGACGGTTCTGGCTATCCACGAGGTCTCATGGATGATGAAATCGACGACTTCGCTGCAATCATTGCTATCGCAGATGTTTACGATGCAATGACATCAGCAAGAGCTCATCGGGATCCGCTCTGCTCATTCCAAGTTATATCTGAATTCGAAGCAGAAGGTCTGCAGAAATACCGCACCAAATTCATTCTCACCTTCTTGGAGCGAATTGCCAACACTTACAACAACAGTCGCGTGATACTTAACGATGCAAAAACAGGCCGCGTGGTTTACATTAACAAAAGTAACCTTTCACGACCTGTAATTCAGCTCGACAGTGGCGAAATCATTAATCTCGCCGACAACGTCTATCACGATATTTATATTAAATCTATACTCTAAAGGCTTCGTTTATACGGTCCTTCAGTCCAGAATAACGTTTTGCCTGAGAGGTATTATCTACCATAGAGTAAAACACATCTGCGTCGCCAACCATGGTGACGCATTTTTTTGCCCTGGTGATTGCCGTATACAAAATGTTTCTGTTCATAAGCATTTTGGGGCCTTCCATAATAGGCATTACCACTGCAGGATACTCTGAACCCTGGGACTTGTGAATTGTAATAGCATAGGCCAGCTCTAGCTCATCTAAACTGGCAAATGGGTAAACCACTCGTCTGCCTTCTTCGAATTCCACGGTGACAGTCTTTGCCCAGTCATTAATATCCTTGATTATGCCCACGTCTCCATTAAATACCCCAAGGCCTTTTTCTACAGTAATGTTGTAATTTCCTGAGACTTCCCATTCCAACTGATAGTTGTTTTTAATCTGCATGACCTTGTCCCCTTCTCTTAAAAGACGGGTTTCAGTCTTCCACTCCTTCTTCTGTGGGGACTCCGGATTAAGGAATCGCTGAAGGATGGTATTTAGCCTCTCAACTCCAATCAATCCCTTTCTAGTTGGGGTAAGAACCTGTATGTCGCTAATGCCTGCATCAACGTATTTTGGCATCTTCTCCTTTACCAACGTAAGCATTACATTGATGATGGTATCGGCATCATCACGCTTTAAAAAGAAGAAATCCTTTGATTTGTTGTCTAAAGCCACGTGCTGTCCCTGATGAATCTTGTGGGCATTCATAACAATGTCTGATTCCTGTGCTTGCCTAAAAATCTTTTCCAAGGTAACTGAGCAGAAATGTTCAGATGCCAATATGTCCTTTAGCACATTTCCCGGACCTACGCTAGGCAGCTGGTTAACATCGCCCACCAAGATTAATCTTGTGCCAGCAGAAATTGCTTTAAGCAAAGAATACATAAGCGATACATCCACCATGGACATCTCGTCTATGATGATAACATCGCATTCTAGCGGATTATCTTCGTTGCGCTCAAACTTTGCAAAGCTTGCCGCATCATCCTCGTCACTAAGTTTTCCAGTGACTTCAAGCATGCGGTGGATGGTTCTAGCCTCGTAGCCTGTAGCCTCGCTCATCCTCTTGGCAGCGCGTCCTGTCGGTGCTCCCAAAAATATGTTGTAACCCTCCTCTTCAAAGAGGTGAATCATGGTTGTGATGGTCGTTGTTTTTCCTGTACCCGGGCCACCTGTAAGAATAAAGAATCCTCGTTCAGCCGAAGATATAACCGCGTTTTTTTGTAGCTCATCGAGCTCTATTTCTTCATCCTTTTCGATACGACGGATGACTTTCTCTAAATCCTGCTTATCAACTTTGTAGGTGACATCAAGCTCCCGTAGCATTCCCGCTATGGATTCTTCCATTCTATAGAATGCTCTAGAATAAACCTGCTTTTCACCCTCAGAATCTTTTTTGATGATAAGCCTTTTGTCCATGGCAAGGTTCATCACCTGTGCCTCCACTGCGTCAGCCTCAACCTTTAACAAATCCACTGACATCTGCACCAAGGTATCTATAGGAAGGTATGTGTGTCCGTATCCAGCTCCTTGGCCAAGGATGTACTGGATTCCACCTTGGATTCTAAATTCTGAATCTACCTTGATTCCAACCTGACTTGCAATCTCGTCGGCAGTCTTAAAACCGATACCCGAAATCTCGTCTGCAATTCTGTAAGGATTACTTTGAATTACTGTATAAATGTCATTGCCGAATCTATTATAAATTTTAATAGCGGTATTTCCATGAAGACCATATTTATCAAGAAACAGCATCGCATTTCGAATATCCTTTGCCCCAACTATCTGGTCGGAAACCTCCATAGCCTTATTCAAGGATATTCCTTTAACTTCCGCCAAACGCTCTGGCTCTTCCTCTATTATCTTAAATGTATCTGCACCAAATTTCTTGATGATTCTAGCTGCAAGCTTTGGTCCAATACCCCTGATTGCTCCCGAACCCAAATATCTTTCCATAGACACTTCATCAGCTGGTGCCACCGCTTCGTAGCTTGCCACCTTGAACTGACGACCATAGGTGGGATGATCTGTGTAATCTCCTCGTATGAGAAGATTCTCTCCCTCTCCAACTGTTGGGAAAAGTCCCACACAAGTAACTAGTTCTTCATCTGCCACAAAGTCTAAAACAGTATAGCCATTGTCGGCATTCCTAAATATGATATTTTCCACATAACCTGTTATTTCTTCCATGGGTACAATGATACCATATATTATCGATAATATGTCCCATGCTTTATATAATGTTTTTAAAAATTTTTTTCCAAAAATCATTAAAAAGTTATTATTCCACAAAAAAAAGCAGTAAATCGCAATTGATTTACTGCCCATACTTTTCAATTCCATCCCATAGGACTAACCGAGCCCAAACATATGATAGTGGACCACTAACCCCGTCCCCTAGGACTATGCCTGAACCTCTGTGACTGTAGATGCGTTTGTTGTAGCTATGTCGTCAGATACTGTAGCTGCATCAAGCCCAAGGTTTTCTGTAGGTGGATTTGAGTTTGCTGTGATTCCGTAGTTTCGCATAATCTGGTCTACAAACTGCTCGGTAATCTGACCACCCACTTGGTCTACCATTTGAGAAGCCACTTTGGTGTAAGCTGCATCCATGAAATAATCTTTGTACATGCTCATAGATGAATCTTCTTCATTCTTTGGTACGAAAGATTCTTTAGTCTGCTTAAGAACTTGTTCCATCATATAGGTTTCAAAGCTCTTAACCGCTTCTGTGATTTCCTCCCTGCTAGATTCTTTTGAAATGTTTCCAATTGATTTGGTTGTTTTGTCTGCCGCAACTTTTGAAGCGTCTGCGTACTGCGATTGCAAGTACGTATTCATTGTTGATACGTCCATTTTCCATCTCCTCTTTTTAGAACTCTAAATACCGCACAACGAGTTCAACCCCCAGTAACAATTACTATCTCTTAAGGTTATTAGCTTCCTCCAACATTGTATCTGAAGTTGTAATAGCCTTTGAGTTCATTTCATATGCTCGCTGAGAAATAATAAGATTTACCATTTCGTCAGCGACGTTAACGTTTGATCCTTCCAAATAATTCTGCTCTACTTTGCTTCGGTTAACGCCCTGAGTATTCCACTCGGATATAGCCTCGCCTGATGCTTGAGTTACATCATAAAGGTTTTCACCTATTTTAGCTAAACCAACGTTGTTTGTAAACTGATAAAGTGCTATAGCCTGTCCTGTGTTTGTAAATGTGCCATCAGGATTTCTGTATGAAATAGTAAGGTCATCCGGATCAACTGAAAAATTCTCGCCTGCTGTAGCTGGTAGTGTAATAGGTCTTCCAGTCTGGTCTAACACCTTATATCCTTCTGGTGTTGTAAGCACTTTGCCGTTTTGATTATCTATAGCCCATGTGAAGTTACCATTTCTAGTATAGTGAACCTGGTCTCTATCCTGTACTGCAAAGAAACCCTCACCTACGATGCACATTGCTGTGTTGCTATCATTTGCTAACATTGAGCCCTGTGTAAAGTTGGAATTAATTGAAGCTACACGTGTTCCTAAACCAACCTGAGCACTTGTAGGCTTTGTCTCGCCTTGGGCATTTGTACTAAATGACTGCATTGTTTGATAAAGCAATGTCTTGAACTGAGTTGTCTGTTGTTTGTAAGCTGTAGTATTAACATTTGCTAAGTTATTTGCAATTGTATCAACTGCCACTTGCTGCCCCTTCATACCTGAAGCTGCAGACCACAAAGATCTCATCATAGGAAATGTCCCTCCTAAATATCTAATTATTACTCTCGCTCGTTTTAGCTACAAGCATCCAAAATATCACTCTCGCTTGTTACACTCTCAAGCCTATGATATTGCCTTCGTCGACTAACACGTCTCCTTCGGCAACACATAGAGCTTGATAGCTACGAGCTATTTCTATACTTATGCTTAATATTCTTAGTCTATTAACTCTAGTTATATATCGGTAAGTTATATTACAAATTTTAGTTGGCTACACATTTCCAACTGAGTTAACGGTTTTTTCTAGTGTAGCGTCTTCGGTTTGAATCATTTTTTGTCCTGCTTCGTAGGCTCTGGCTATCTGAATCATATCAACCATTTCATCAACTACATTGACATTTGATGATTCGATTGTTCCTTGTTCTATGATTGCTTCGCCTGCTATTATCTGTCCACCTGGGATTAAGTCGTATAGATTCTCGCCATATTTATTGATGTAGTCATAGTCTGCTACGTCTACTACTCCAATGTTTGCCACCACTTCGCCGTCCTGGGAAACAGTGCCATCTGAGGCAACTGCGAATGGCAAAACTGGATCAATCTTAACATAGTTTTCTGGATTTGCTTGCGAGTTAAGAGCACCGGTATCATTCAAAAGATAATCTCCGTCAGATGTTCTGAAATAACCTTGATTATCTATGGTGAATTCACCGTCTCGCGTATATTTGATGGAGGTTTCGCCAGCCTTGTTCGTAAATGCAATAGCAAAAAATCCTTTGCCGCCTAAGGCTAAGTCTGATGGCTTATCTGTAATCTGAAATCCACCCTGCTCCCAATTGACGTATGTCTCTCCGACTTTGGCGCCTAGAGACATGTATCCAACTCCGACAGGTCTGTTATTCATAACAGATGTGTCTTTGATTTTGATAGCTAGACGTTCGTCAAATGCCTGCGCCACCATGGCTTCTTTTTTGTAACCAGTGGTTGCTGAGTTAGCCAGATTGTGGGTCATGACTTCCATTCTTTTCTGTTCATTGACCATTCCGGTATAGGCTGTATAGAGTCCTTTTACCATATGTACCTCCGCAGAATATTACTATCCAATAAAGTTATCGGTTTTAACGAAAAAAAATTAACCCCTTTTGAGAAAAATTTTCCTAAAAATATTTTCCTACAAAAGGGGTCTAATTTCAATTTATAAATTATGAATTTTAGTAGTCTCCAGCGAGAAGCTCTACGTAGCGTCCAGTACCGATAGCAACGCAAGTCATTGCTTCGTCTGCTGTCATTGTGTTGATACCTGTGCGGTCTTCGATAAGTTCTTCGAGGCCACGAAGAAGTGCACCACCACCAGTAAGTACGATTCCTCTGTCTGCAACGTCGGCTGCAAGTTCAGGTGGAGTCTTTTCAAGCACTGAGTGAATAGCTTCAACAATCTGCATTGTAGATTCTTTGAGAGCTTCCTCTGTTTCTTCAGAAGATACTGTGATTGTCTTTGGAAGACCTGATACAAGGTTACGACCTCTGACATCCATTGTCTCTGCCTCTCCAAGTGGGAAGCAACGACCAATCTTAATCTTGATATCCTCGGCTGTACGCTCACCGATAAGAAGATTGTGCTTCTTACGCATGTAACGAACGATAGCCTCGTCAAAATCATCACCAGCAACCTTGATAGATGTGCTGACTACTGAACTACCAAGTGAGATAACAGCTATATCTGCTGTACCACCACCTATATCTACAATCATATTTCCCATAGGAAGTGAAATATCAATACCAGCGCCGATAGCTGCTGCTATAGGCTCTTCGATAATCTTGACCTCGCGGGCACCAGCTGCGAAAGCTGCATCTTCAACCGCACGCTTCTCAACCTCAGTAGCTCCAGAAGGAACGCAAACTGCAATACGAGGCTTACGATAGCTCTTCTTTCCCATTGCCTTCTGAACGAAGTACTTGATCATCTTTTCTGTAACTGTATAGTCAGAGATAACACCTGCACGAAGTGGACGAACTGCCACGATGTTGCCTGGTGTACGTCCAATCATAAGACGTGCCTCTTCACCAATCTCTTTAATTTTGTTTGTGTCTCTATCAAAAGCCACTACTGAAGGCTCTTTTAAAACAACGCCCTTGCCCTTTGCATATACAAGAACGCTCGCTGTACCTAAATCGATGCCGATATCTGATGCTGCCATTTTACTCTTCCTTTCTTTTGCTAATTGTTAGTATAGAAACTGCCTTAAAAGACAGAATTGTGCATTGTCACTTTTTCTATTATATACGAATGAGTCTAAGATTCAAGTATTTTAAGCTACTAATCGAAATGACTAGTCTATCTTCTGTAAATTATACTGGTATTTTTATAACCTTTAGATATATAAAAAGCCAGCGTATTTAACGCTGGCGCTATTCTCGGGGAGTGCGACCAAAGTTGCCTCTGGTCGCTGAGTTATGAAAAATTTGGTATTAGCTTTCCGCTAGTACGATTATAATATATAACCTTTATGTGATGGCTGCGTGAAGATTTCAAAAAAAAATGTTTTTTTTGTGAATTTAGACGCAATTGTAAATTTGAGGTTTACAAGTAGTCCTTAAGATATTGACCCGTATAGCTCTTCTTCACTTTTACTATATCCTCAGGGGTTCCCTTGGCAATTACGGTACCTCCCCTATCACCTCCATCAGGTCCCATATCGATAATATAGTCAGCACATTTAATAACATCTAGGTTGTGTTCTATTACTACAACCGTATTTCCGGAGTCGGATAACTTGCGCATAATATCCACAAGTTTATTGACGTCCTCAAAATGAAGACCTGTTGTTGGCTCATCTAAGATGTAGATGGTCTTGCCAGTTGCTCTACGGGAAAGCTCTGTCGCAAGCTTGATGCGCTGAGCCTCGCCTCCTGACAAGGTTGTACTTGGCTGGCCAAGTTTGATGTAGCCCAAGCCGACATCATACAAGCATTGAATCTTATTCAAGATACTTGGAACGTTCTTGAAAAATTCAACTGCCTCCTCCACTGTCATATCTAGAACATCGTAGATATTTTTACCTTTATAATGAACCTCCAAGGTTTCGCGATTATATCTCTTGCCACCGCAAACTTCACATGGCACGTAAACATCTGGCAGAAAATGCATCTCAATTTTGATGATACCATCACCTGAACATGCTTCGCATCGACCACCCTTTACATTAAAAGAGAATCGACCTTTTTTGTATCCACGCTCTTTTGCCTCTGTTGTTCCGGCGAACAAGTCTCGGATTAAATCAAATACTCCTGTGTATGTGGCTGGATTCGACCGAGGCGTGCGTCCTATAGGGGACTGATCAATGTCTATAACCTTATCCAAAGCTTCGGTTCCCAAAATATCATCGTGCTTTCCTGATACCTTGCGGGCACGATTTAGTCTCTTTGCCAAATCCTTGTATAGAATCTCGTTTATAAGAGAACTCTTTCCAGAACCAGACACTCCTGTAACTACGGTCATGATTCCAAGTGGAATATCAACATCGATATTCTTGAGGTTGTGTTCTCTCGCTCCCTTTATGGTAATCCATCCCTGAGGCTTACGTCGTTCCTTTGGTACAGGTATGCAAAGCTTTCCGCTGAGATATTGGCCAGTGATTGAGTCTGGACACGCCATAATCTCTTTTGGAGTTCCAGCTGCAATGACTTCTCCACCTTCCTTGCCGGCACGAGGGCCGATGTCCACAATATAATCTGCAGCCTTCATAGTATCGGCGTCATGCTCGACAACTATCAGGGTATTTCCCAAGTCTCGCAATCCCTTTAGAGATGCCAAAAGCTTGTCGTTATCCTTTTGATGAAGACCGATTGACGGCTCGTCCAAAATGTAAGCAACACCAACTAAGCCTGAACCAATCTGGGTCGCCAAGCGGATTCGCTGAGCCTCTCCACCTGAAAGGGATGCTGTGGCTCGACTAAGAGTAAGATAGTCTAGCCCCACATCTACCATAAACTTTAATCGATTTCTTATTTCTTTTAAGACCACAGCACCAATCTTCTTTTGCTGTTCGGTAAGCGCAAGATTATCCATCAAATCATAGAGCTCACGAACTGGATACTGGGTCATTTCAAATATGTTTCTATCTGCAATAGTTACAGCTAGAGATTCCTTTTTTAGACGTTGACCGTGACAGCAAGGGCATTCACTGTAAAACATGAATTCTTCGTATTCACGTTTCTGGTTTTCGGAAAATGTCTCCTTATATCTACGATTAACGTTTTCAATTAAGCCTTCGAAGACTGTTGGATAAATTCCGCGTCCACGCTGGCCTTCGTAGTGTACATCCACCGAACGGTCAAAGCCATGGATAAACATATGGCGAATATTCTCTGGCAAATCCTTGTAAGGAGTATCTAGTGAAAAATCGTATTCCCTTGCAAGAGCTTCAAGCAAAGCGTGGGCAAAGCTAGAAGGTTTGTTTGATGACTGCCACCCCATAACCTGGACACAGCCCTCGTTAAAGGAAAGCTTTTTGTCTGGAATCATGAGGTCTTCGTCGAACTCCATCTTGTAGCCTAAGCCAAAACACTCTGGGCAGGCGCCGAATGGATTGTTAAAAGAAAAGCTGCGAGGTTCAATCTCATCAATACTGATTCCACAATCTGGGCATGAAAATCCTTCCGAAAAACGGATAGGTTCTCCGTCTATCACATCGACAATCATCAGCCCGTCTGCAAGCTTGAGTACAGCTTCGATGGAATCTGTAAGACGCTTTTCGATGCCTTCTTTTATTACGAGTCTATCGACCACAATCTCGATGTTGTGTTTGATATTTTTATCTAACGAAATCTCTTCTGATAGGTCGTATACGCTTCCATCTACGTTTACACGAACGTAGCCAGATTTCTTTGCCTTTTCAAATAGCTTTTCATGTGTACCCTTGCGACCTCTGACAACCGGCGCAAGAAGCTGAATCTTGGTGCGCTCTGGCAAAGCCATGATAACGTCTACCATCTGGTCGACAGTCTGCTTGCTGATTGGTTTGCCGCAATTTGGGCAGTGAGGGACACCGCATCTTGCATAGAGAAGACGCATGTAATCATAGATCTCAGTTACGGTACCAACAGTAGAACGTGGGTTGTGGTTGGTACTCTTTTGGTCGATGGAAATAGCTGGCGGCATACCTTCCATGTGCTCAACATTTGGCTTTTCCATCTGGCCTAAGAACTGACGAGCATAGGATGAAAGGGATTCCATGTAACGTCTTTGCCCCTCTGCGAATATAGTGTCAAAGGCTAGAGATGATTTCCCTGAACCGGATAGTCCTGTTAGCACAACGAACTCATCGCGGGGTATGTCTATGCTGATGTTTTTAAGGTTGTGCTCGTTGGCGCCTTTGATTTTAATGTATTTTCGTTCTTTCATTTGCACCTCATTATTATTCTTGTAACATATTCTTTAGTTCGACCATCTTGTCGCGGTACTCGGCCGCAGCTTCGAAGTTGAGCTCGGCCGCAGCCTTCTTCATCTTCTTTTGGATATCCGCGATGAGTTTTTCAAGCTCTTGCTTGTCCATCTCTTCTGGGTCTTTCTTGAACTGCATTTCTTTCTTGGCAATCTGCTTTGAAATAGAAATAAGCTCTCGGACAGACTTTTGAATAGTCTGCGGAGTGATACCATTGGCCTCGTTATAGGCTTGCTGGATTTCGCGACGACGCTTGGTCTCTGAAATAGCCTTTTCCATAGATTCAGTGATTGTATCAGCATACATTATAACATGACCTTCTGAATTTCGCGCAGCACGACCTATTGTCTGAATCAAAGAGCGCTCACTTCGAAGGAAGCCCTCTTTATCAGCATCCAAAATTGCCACAAGAGTAATCTCTGGAATGTCCAATCCCTCGCGAAGAAGGTTGATGCCGACAAGAACATCGAATACATCAAGACGCAAATCCCGGATGATTTCGGCTCGCTCCATGGTGTCGATATCCGAATGCATGTATTTGACTCTCACTCCAAGCTCTGCCAAGTAATCTGTCAAATCCTCAGCCATCCTCTTGGTGAGAGTTGTAATCATAACCTTGTGCTTTTTAGCTGTTTCCTTTTTGATTTCGCTGTATAAGTCATCAATCTGACCCTCTACAGGGCGAACCTCCACCTCCGGATCAAGCAGACCGGTTGGTCGGATGACCTGCTCGGTGCGAAGCATCTCATGTTCTTCCTCGTAGTCCCCCGGCGTTGCGGATACAAACATCATCTGATCTATTTTGGATTCGAACTCTCCGAAGTTGAGAGGTCGGTTGTCTAACGCAGATGGAAGTCTGAAGCCATATTCCACAAGAGTGCGCTTTCTGGCTTGGTCGCCGGCAAACATTCCGCGGACCTGAGGTAATGTGATATGGCTCTCGTCAACAATGATAAGGAAATCATCGCCGAAATAGTCGATTAGACACTTTGGCGGTTCCCCAGGCTTTTGATTGGTCATGTGACGACTGTAGTTTTCGATGCCGGAGCAGAAGCCTGTCTCGCGAAGCATCTCTATGTCAAAATTGGTGCGCTCTGCAACTCGTTGCGCCTCAATTAGCTTGTCTTCTGATTTGAAATATTTAACCCGCTCTTCCAATTCGGCTTCGATGCTTGCGCAAGCCGAGTTAATCTTGTCCTGCGGGATAACGTAGTGACTTGCTGGAAAGATAGCCACGTGCTCTAGCTCGCGGCGCACCTGTCCCGTCATGATATCTGTCTCGCAGATTCTATCAATCTCATCTCCAAAAAACTCGATTCGGATTGCATAGTCCTTGGTGACAGCAGGTATAACCTCTAGGGTGTCGCCACGGACTCTAAACGTGCCACGGTCAAAATCCATGTCGTTGCGCATGTACTGGATATTGATGAGCTCGTGGATGACATCATCTCTATCTTTGAAATCGCCTGGGCGCAGAGAAACCATCATGTTCTGGAAATCGTCCGGCTCACCGATACCGTAAATGCAAGATACCGAAGATACGATAATAACGTCACGTCGCTCTGACAAGGATGCAGTGGCTGATAGGCGAAGCTTGTCTATCTCGTCGTTGATGGAAGAATCCTTGGCAATATAAGTATCAGTGCTTGGCACATAAGCCTCCGGCTGATAGTAGTCGTAGTAGCTGACAAAGTATTCAACTGCATTTTCCGGGAAGAACTCTTTAAACTCTGAGTAGAGCTGACCAGCCAAAGTCTTGTTATGTGCAATGATGAGTGTAGGCTTGTTGAGCTGCTCGATAACATTTGCCATGGTAAAAGTCTTGCCTGAGCCAGTGACACCTAGCAGTGTCTGCATCTGGTTGCCCTCTTGGAATCCTTTAACTAAATCGGCTATCGCCTGAGGCTGATCGCCAGTAGGCTTATATTCGGAATGTAGTTTAAAATCCATTTTTCATTCTCTCCATTTCGGATTTAATGGGTTAATTTATTGTGTTTTTTCAAAACCCCTTTAACTCGGATTTTACTCTATTTTTGTATTCCCCGACAATACCAAAAGTCTAAAAAGATTCGAAGGTTATTAGATTTATGAAATTTGTGACACTTAAAAACACTGCCCAACCCTAGGGTTAAGCAGTGTCTAGATGTTTCTATTATTTAGATTTTATCAAAATCTACATGTTCATTTGCGAAGTGCTTTGTTGTCTCGCTTTTTTCAGCATCGTTGCAGCAAGGATCCTCCTTCTTTGGCGCAGGCTTCTTTGTAGCCGAACCATCAACTGGAGTGTTGTTTCCAAATCCAAGCATCTCTGTCTTAAATGTCAAATCTGCGGCTGCATCTGCAAGATCTGTAGGAACAACAATCTTTGTTGCACGTCCATCGCCAAGCTTTGAAAGTGCCTCAAGCTTTTTGATTAGTAGAACTCTCTCGTCCATGTTTGCTTCCTTGAGCATCTCGATACCGCGAGCCTCTGCCTCGTATACAAGACGGATTGACTCAGCCTGACCTGTTGCACGAGCGATAGCAGCATCTCTTTCGGCTTCTGCCTTAAGCACGAGCGCCTGCTTGTCACCTTCGGCTCTGGTGATAGATGCCTGCTTGTGACCCTCTGCCTCAAGAAGAGTCTCACGACGATCACGCTCAGCCTTCATCTGTTTCTCCATTGAACGCTGAATCTCTTCTGGTGGAATGATGTTCTTAAGCTCAACACGACCAACCTTGATTCCCCAAGGATCTGTAGCTTCATCAAGAATAACTCTCATCTTTGAGTTGATGTTATCACGTGATGTAAGTGTCTGGTCAAGCTCAAGCTCACCAACTAGGTTACGAAGAGTTGTTGCTGTAAGATTTTCAAGAGCAAGGATTGGTCGCTCTGCGCCGTATGCGTAAAGCTTTGGATCCTGAACCTTGAAGTAAACTACAGTATCAATCTTCATGATAACGTTATCCTTGGTGATAACATCCTGTGGTGGAAAGTCTGCAACCTGTTCCTTTAAAGAAACCTTTCTTGCAACTCTCTGAATAAATGGGATGATAACATGAAAACCTGCCTGTAAGCTACCATGATACTTACCTAAGTTTTCAATGACGAATACGTATCCCTGTGGAACGATTCGAATACCCATTATGAGTAAAACAACAATGATTAGAATAATAGCCGCTGTAAACGCTCCCATCTCTGTCCTCCTAAATTCTTTACTCCTGACAAGCGATGCTTATCAGGTAGATATTTTTGCCCGTGTAATGGACTTTTTTATCAATTATAAAGCTTTGGGGAGGATTTTTCTACTAAAATCGTTTGCTATTTATCAATGGCTTGGTGAGTGATTTATTGATGGCGACCTTTGTAGCTGCACCTCTGTAGGCTTGGGACTCTTATCAGGCGCTGTGATAGAACTCTTATTTTCTGAGTTGTTATGCGGGTATTGCTTCTGCCAATTCAATGAAGAACTTCTAGGATTTCTTATTGTTGTCACTTCCACATTTTTGTGTGGATTATTTCTTTTATATGCTTTTGGTCCTGATACATCCTCTATCGAATATCTTTTATGATTTCCTTCTGAATTAAGGCCCTTTACCAACTCACTCATATAGTCATCATAGGTAGTGTTTACATGATAATATGCATCTGAGCCGTCTCCTATTAATTCGGAGAAAATTTTTTTATCTGATTCAGAAGGCTTTGGAATATTTGCTTGTGTCGCTTCTTCTACTTTCTCAAATGATTGGAATTGAGGGGATTCTTTGCTCCACCCCAATGATTCGATTAGATTCGGAACAAATTGTCTCAATCGACTTTGATTAATCTTTAATCTTTCACCTATTATTGATGATACATTAGTTTTGGGTAATTCTTTCAATTCTACTTTTTTGGAGATCGGAATTGGTCCAGATTCGCGCTTACGTTGTATGTGACGTCGTGATTCTTCAAATTCTTCTATGCTCTTTATAGTATCATTAATATCTTTTGATTCAACTTTATATATTGTTATATATTCAGTTAAAGCTTTACTAATAGCATTTAAATCATTATCCTTTTTATGCTCAAACACAGTTTTATTAACATTCATTGCATATTCAACATCCTCATCTAATAATTCAATTGGAAACTCTTTATCATTTTTTTCAAGCTTCCTAATAAGATGTTGTTTCCTAATATTTATCCCCCACTCAACGAAGTCTTTTATC
>JAEEGJ010010151.1_pt1 | contig 24704 bp, 23 predicted proteins | sample 8958761 | NCBI WGS metagenome assembly JAEEGJ01 (sample SAMN16246546, study PRJNA631951) | gut metagenome | biome: gut microbiome; feature: rumen; material: RS-attached | host: Bos | place: Iran: Karaj | collected 2018-10 | reverse complement strand
TGTCTTATAAAATTTTTCCTATCCTCACACATACATCCTGCACTCTTTATGCGCAATCTTGAGCCCATCCCTGTTCTTCATGAAATACAGCGTCTCCAGCGTCTCGACCATATAGCCGATGTAGCGGTCGGAGCGCTCGCTGCCCTTGGGAACAGACAGCTCCTCGACGCGCGCAAGCACCGGGAAAAGCCACTCGCAATAGTCTTTGAGCACCTGTTTCTTGGCAAGGATCACGTTGTAATTGTACATATACTGCTGCCCCAAGACTTTCGGAAAATATTCGGCATACTCAGGCCGAAGTTCTTTCAGCGCTGTCAAAAGAGCCTTCCAGTCCGCATCCTTTAAATATCTTTCATGATGTTTGTTTATATCCGGCTCGTACATAAGTGGATACGGAAGCAAAACATCGATATCATTGCAAAAGAGCCTTCGAAGGTCATCTCCAGTTAATTCAAAGCTTCGCCTGTACTGAGCAAGGCCGAAGTACTCGGTGCCTGAAGCGGTTTGCCCCTGCACATCGTTCCCATCATCCATGTGATCGCATTCTTTGACGCTTCGATTTTCACACGCTTCACCACACAGTATATTCTTCCAAATCCAGTAAAGGCCCGTAATCTCGCAGTAGTTGCCGTTCTTGGCGGAAATATTGTCCCCGGTATCATCAGTAATCTCTGCTATTCGCTCACCGGTGTTTGCCGCACCAACCTGGATTGCATGCATATATTCCGGTCTTACAATCTTAGTCTTAAGCTCTTTATCCTTATGAGATCTGGCAAAGAAGATATTCAACCCTGTGGGCGTCGCTCCATTTACAGAATATGCCGCAAGTGGCGTAAAGTCCCCACTCTTTGCGTGGAACGCATCCATAAGCTCGCCCCAAAGTTCGCTCGTCAGTCTGCTATGATTGCTAAATCCATATTTATCAAGAATCTCTTCAATCTCCTGCTGAACATTTTCGGGCGTAGCGATAATGACTTCAATCTCTTTTTTCTCTTCATCAGAAAAAGATGTAGAAACAGCCGCAAGCTCTTTTACCGGAATCCCGGCTAGCGCATCCGGATTACCTTCAAGGCTAGAAACCATGAAGAACATAATCTCACGCTCCGGATATAAAGTTTTCATCGCTTCATACGCGCCAAGGGCATAACCTTGGGCACCGAAGATGATAGTTTTCATATAACCCCCTGATCAATTCGAGTTACCTTCATACTATTATACTATGACAGCATTTCCTCGGCATCTCTTCACCTGACTCTTTGCAGGATCTGTTTACACATACCCCGCACTCTTTATTCACTGATCAATCCGACCCTCTACATAAAATCTTAAGACTTTTCGACGGTATTTCTTAAGATTTGTCTGTTATCATAGAAAAAGTCGACGGTCTTTCAACGACAATTCTGTGTCGACGCATGGCGGATTCGCCATAATCTATTATATATTTCGAAAGGGTAATCATTTTTTATGTCAGAAACAAAAAACAACTCTCAGAAACTTACTTACGAAACAGCAACAGGAGAAATCGAGTTCACTCTCATGAGCGACATGATGTTCCATTATGTCATGCAAAAATCCGAGAAAGCCTTAACGGGTCTTGTATGTGCCCTAAAAGGACTATCGCCGGAAGATGTAAAAAGTGTCATTGTCACAAACCCAATTGACCTCAACAGCGCAGGCAAAGAAACAATCATGGATGTTAAGCTCACGCTCAATAGCAACGAGATCCTAAACATCGAGCTCCAGGTTTATCCCGACAAGTACTGGACTTCTCGTTCAATTCTTTATCTGTGCCGCGCATACGACAGCATCGGCAGCGGCGACAACTATTCCCTCCTCAAACCTACAACTCTATTTTGCATAACGGATCAAGAACTTCTCCCCAATACAACACCGGAATTCTATGCCAGATACCGCCTTATCAATCTCAAAAATCACCACTTGTATACTGATAAATTCGGCATAAATGTGCTACAATTAAACCACACAGACAAAGCAACAGATGAAGATAAACAAAACAATCTTGTCTATTGGGCTGATCTTTTCAAGGCAACAACCTGGGAAGAATTCAAAGCCTTAGCCAAGAATCATCCTGATATAGAGGAGGTGGGCACCTTGATCTTTGAACTTAATTATGACAATCAGGCTAAAGAGGCTCTTGAAGGCCAGCGCCGTTACAGAGAGCAAATGAACTCTCAGTACACTGCGGGCTATACTGATGCTGAAGAAAAATATGAAGCTGTAGTTGCTGAAAAGGATGCTTCACTTGCTGAAAAGGACGCCACCATCGCCGATAAGGACGCTTCCCTTGCCGAAAAGGACGCTACCATCGCCGATAAGGACGCTACCATTGCCGATAAGGATGCTTCCCTTGCCGAAAAGGATGCTACCATCGCCGATAAGGATGCTACCATCGCCAAATTACAAGCTGAGCTTGCCAAATATAAGGAGATAGAAACTTGATATTTGAACTTGATTTATATCTCAGCCCTCGCAGAAATGCGGGGGTTTTGTTATTCTCCAACACAGATCAATTTCGTAAACCCATTCTTCTTAAGAACTTCATATAAGTTCTTTTGTCCTTTGGGCAAAACAGAAATGAGTATGTCAGATTGTTTTACACGCTCGTCGCATTCGGCAACTTCCAATATAGGAATGCCATCAATATCCCTCCACGCTGTATCTCTTTTCGACACGATAAAACCTGCTATCTTCGCGCCATTCATTCTAAGCGCTTCAAGTACCAGATTTCCAACCGTTCCTGTTCCAAAAACATAGCAGGGTTCGTTTGTTCTTATTTTGCTCTGAGTAAAAAGATCTGCCACATAATCTGAAACGCTTCCGAAAAACGACAGATCATCACTCGCCGTGTCGTTCCATGCACCTGCAAAAAGATGCATTGCATAAGTATTATCAGTAATAGTTACTTTTCCTGTCCATGGATTCTTTGGACAGAAATAATCCTCCGGATAAATTGTTATATCATCTAATTTCTGAAGTTGATTCCTGTGAACCATTCCATGATCGGATAGAATCCTTGTAGTAGGAATAGTATTGGGCGTCAGGTCCATAGAGCCATCATCACTTAAGAAAACCTTATCGTCATAATATGAAAGCAGCTCTTTAAAAAGAGGATTTCCGGCTTCGCTTGCCATCATCCAAGCAGCAAGCCTTCCTCCACTCTCTATTCCTGAAAAAGCCGGATTATCCAAAAGAGGATCAAAAGATTTAAATACCTCAATATCACTATCAAGATATATGCCGCCCTCCGTATATAAAGCATACAGCCTTACCACATCGCTCACAAAAGCATACTTTTTCTTAGATAGCGCTTCACTTGTATATCTCCACTTACTACTATCAAATGTATTCTTATCCCAGAGTTTGTACTCATAATCCGGCATGTACTTATGCCACAAATCTATGCATCTTTGAATGTCATCCGGATAAGGGTCACCACTCATCCAGCAGAAGTGGATTTTCTTAGGAATAGACATAAACAGCCCTCTCTTCAATCACAAAACCTGATCTCTCATCTTATCGTAAAAATATATCTTATTACGATCTATCCCTGCATCCATAAGTTCACATGTAATATCAAAAGCCAGTCTTCGATTTTGCAGTGAAATGATAAAATTCGCATCTCCATATTCAGAAACAGCTTCTTTGGGCGATATAATTTTACAGTTTAAATCCGGATCAAATTCACCGGCTCGATTATTATCGCAAATGTTCACCAACTCAAATGTGTTCCTCATCCTCACATACAACCTTGAGCCAGCTGCTCCGGCACCATATATAACGATTGGATACGTTCTCTCTTGCGCAGAGCCTATTGAAAGAGTATCTTTCCTCCTAAACTTATTTCCAATTTCAACCGCAGCCTTCTCTTCACCTTTAACCTTCTCAATTATTCCAACGAGACATCTCTCATAATCTTTCTCTAATGTAGTCCCTGAAATCTCAGCTAATCTGTTCCTCTGCCCACTAATAATATCGTGTCGATAATCCTCTTTCGTTATCAATTCATTAATTGCCTGAGCTACGGTTTCAGGAGCTTTTTGATCAACCATCACCCCGGCTCCGCCTAAAGTATCCGGTACAGCAGTAGCATTGTAAGCGACAATAGGAACATCAAAACACATTGCTTCTACCAGCGGAATACAGAAACCTTCATGTTCACTCATGCACAAAAATACATCGGCCACTTTAAAATACCCTACATATTCTTGTAGCGAAACTCTTCCTGTAAAAATAACAGCTTCATAAACGCCTAATTGCTTCGCATACTCTTTTAGAGAAGGATAATAATCACCGGAAGCGGTATTGCCAACTAAAATCAATCTCGAATTGTTATTATAGTTATGATGATAAAAAGCAAATGAAGCAATAATATCTTCATCCTTCTTGTTTGGATAAACTCTTCCGGTAAAAATCACATTAGTTTTACCATCACGATATTTTTCTATGACTTTTTCATCCGGATTCTCATTAAGCTTGTCCAGCCTGATCTGAATTGGCAAAACATCGATTTTGTCTTTATTCCACCCATACTCAATTAGACACTTCTTGCTATAATCAGAAAAAGCAATTGCATAGCTAAATATATCTTTTGTCTTATTTAGATCATACCATCCGGATGAACACAGTATTCTTGTTTCCTCATCAAATGTCCCCAATAATTCAGGTTTAGTTATATTGTGGAATACAAGAATCTTCTTGCAGGGTATATCTTTTACTAACGGATCAAGTGTGACTGCCAAGTGATATAAAACAATATCATCGTTAGAAAAAGCATCTGATGAAAGATCTACTTCTACCAAAGTGCGCTTAAAAATAATATTTTCAATTCCATGTCGGTCAAAAAATTCAGCAATCGCTGAAACAACATTCCCAACACCATCACCCTTTTTGAAGCCTTCTACTATCTGTATTATTTTCATGTCATACCCCTCAGCTTACTTTCGAAGATTAGATCAATTGTAATGCTTCATCTTTTTTTATGTTCATAGCATCCATTACTTTTTTCCCAGCATTTGTATCACTTATCAATAATTCCAATACATGCTTCTTTATATATGAAAAAGAATAATAGTCCTCTTCCTGTTTAAGTCCATAGCTGGAAAGATACTCACCAATTTTATCTTCTGCACTTTGAACAGATATTATAACAACTGAGTTACTGCTAGGTGAATATTCCGAAATCGGTATTCCTTCATACTTTGTCCCATGAAAGCTACTGTTACTGTCATAGAAGCCATTTACTTTTATTCCGTAATGTTCAAAGAAAGCCTTAAATAGCTTTCCATAATTACCACATCCCCAAATGAAATAATCTCTGTCGCTTCGATTTAAAAAAGTTAGTTTTGAGGTATCCTCTATATTATCTTTTAGCTTGATTACACGTTCAAATAATCTCCAACAGATAACATCAAAGTAGAACCGTCTCATTTCATCTATTGCCTTAGAATCATAGTTATCATGATTCATGTATTTATTTGAAATAGAGTACATTTCAGCAATACATTCTTCGGAGTCACTGCATCCCCCTTCTGAGAATACTGACACAGCAATATCAGAAAAATGAATTTTCACATTATTGCTAATAGCTTTAAGAATCCAATCATAATCAGCCGAAATGCGATAATTTTCATCGAAATCCATTAATTCATCATATAAATGAAGTTTGGAAAAGGTTGCTTGGTGATGAAATGTCACTTTATAATACGGACACTGTACATCACTAATCCTAACAAGAGCAGATACCCCATTCTTCTCAAGAACTCTTCCAACAACAATATCAGCCTTGGATGTTTCAAATTCTTTTGCTATCAAACTCAACACGTTATCATCAGTAAAATAATCATCTCCACTCAGGAAAAAAACTATGTCCTTCGTAGCGTGTTTAAGTGCCTTATTCATAGCATCATATACACCATTATCTTTTTCTGACACTTCAAAGGCTAAAGAATTCTTATATCGCTGTATGATTTCTTTTGTTCCATCGTTTGATGCGCCATCAATAATTATGTATTCCACATCAACATCTTTTTGGTTTAATACACTAACAATAGTTCTCTCGATAGTATTGGCACAATTATAGGAAACTGTAATAACAGAAAACCCTACTCCTGATTTAGTCTGTGTTTTTTCAGATGATTGTCGAATTCTATTATTGTTCATTTACTATCATTCTCCCGTTTTTTACATGCAGGAATCATTTCTCAAAAGAAAGAAATTTTCATTCCTAACAAAACCATTTCCCTCCAAATATTCAACAATGGTTCGAACTACATCGAAATCAAATATAGCAACTAATATAACGCTCTGAGGTTCTAGGATTTTTATGTCAGGCTTGCAAATAGCATATCCCTGAAAGCTACCTTCCTTGTATGAATCAAATATACCTTTTACTTTTAAATTTAATATATTGCACCATTCTAAAGCATATTTCCCGTAATTTCCCGCGCCCCAAATATATGCATTTTCTATCCTATCTTTAACCAGTCCTCGAAAAATATGACTCAAAAACCACTTATGGCATTGAGTAAAACTGCTATACTCTCCATTACACTGAGAAAGCATTTTTTTACTCATCATTTCTTCTGTGATTTGAGGCAAATTGCTCTTTATATTAGTGTTTTGAATTATATGTATATAGAAATTTTCAAGTTCATCACGCACCACTTCTCCTCTATGATTATCCAAGTATGTTCGATAACCTCTATCAACAATTTCAAGAAGCGTTCCGTTTTCTTTAGAAGTGATAAAATTCTTAAAAGCTTCAACGATATCATCACTCTCAAATCCATTGATAAAGAATCCATTTTCACGATCCTTTACCAATTCCGGTATTCCTCCCACCGGAGTTACCATAACAGGAATCCTGTTAGCCATAGCCTCCACTATAACCCCTGGATAGGATTCCTTTTTACTCGCATGAATAAGTAAGTCTGCTGAGTTCAAATAATCTTCTACATTTATGGCAAATCCCGTTATGCTTATTACTTCAGAAAGATTATGTTCCTCAACATATCTTTTACAAGCTTCTCCATACGCATTATCACATTCTCCCAAAAAAACAGCTCGTAAACTAATCCCGCCACTAACAGCCTTTTCAATAAACTTGATTATCTCTAATTGATTCTTATATGAGCAAAATAATCCTATAGATAATAGTTCATATCCTGATTGTGATTCTTTTTTCTGTATATTCAGATTCCTTTTTTCATAACTAACACGTATAGTCTTTGCTTCTATCCCTAACCCAGTCCCCCACTTTTTACAATAGTAATCTGAATCAGTTACTAGATATCTAGGAAAAACATCATCCCATTTCAAATTAAACATTCCGTTTGAAAACGGATAAATACTCATTACATGAGGAACATTGAGTTCTCTACATGCCAATTCGACCGAAACATTAAACTGTAAACTGTGAACAATATCAGCATTAAACTCATCTATTATTTCTTTAATGGCGCTCTTGTCTTGTATACTTCTTTCTATATCAATTTCTTCTATGCACAAAGCAATAGAAAAAGAATATGACATGTATTCCAAACCATATTTCTCACAAGCATCATCAATAACTCGCGAATGATTATGTTCATCATTATCCTGGATTACTATGGAAACATCATGTCCTACCCTCTTCATAAGGTTTGCTTGCTTTAAAAGAACATTTGATGCTCCTCCTAGCCCTTCAGGATGAGCCAAAAAATAAAGAATTCTCATACATCACCATACATTGTTTCATAGCGTCTAAGTAATCTTATACTAGAATCCAACTCGCTTTCCTGACCAATATTAATTCTAGGAATATAACCATTTCTGTAATGCACATTGGTTATGCCGGAAAAAGCCGCAAATACCTTATCATAGCCACTATGAACAGCTATTTTAATAGTTTCATCAGTAAAATCTTCTTGCTGACCAAATGGATATGAAAAGACTTCAAGCTTCTTTCCTATCATATTCTCAATGCTGTCCTTAGAATGTTCAATCTCATATTTTTGTTCTTCTATACTCTGTAACGCAAGACAACTATGCGTAACCGTATGCCCACCTATTGTAATGAACGAAGATTGAGATAGTTTTCTAAGTTGTTCAGAGCTCATAGAATGACAATAATCTCTTATTGCTACGCAACCCTGTTTTTGAGCCAGTTCACTCAAATATATATTCCTGTCCTTGTAATTCATTTTCTTAATATATGGATGGATTTTATAGCAAGCTTCTTCGCGCTCTTCCATTGTGAATAGCTTTAGTTCCATACCAAATTCGTTTAGACAATTCTTCTCGGAATTAAAAATAATCCGTTCTATTTCATCCCACCAAAATTCCTTTGTTGTATCTATATTTCCTGTGGCAACAAATACAGTTGCAGGAATCTTGTATTCTTCTAAAATAGGCAAAGCATTAACGTAAAGATCCTCATATCCATCATCAAAAGTAATAACTGCAGCCCTCTTACCTTTGAAATCGCTCCAATCATCTTCCGATCGTAACACTACATAATTATCCTTTATGTACTTGACCTGTTTAGCGAATAATTCTGGTTTTACAGCAAGTTTCCATGTATCTAAAGGTATATCGGCAACTCTGTGATAGCAAAAAACAGTGATATTATTTATAGCGTCATAATCATTTCTGTATGCATTACTACGGTCCATCTCTTCAACCATATCGTCATCCACACAGATATAGTCACTTATACCATGGGCCTCAATCGTCTTTCTAATTTCTTTTTGATATTTATGACTAACGCAAACGATTATCCCAGACTTATGTATATTTGTTTTGCAAAAGTCTTCAATTGAAACCACTCTCGCATTTAAGACTTTTGGGTTTTCATCTAAAATATCAGAAATAACAAAGCCTTCGATATTCATCTCGTGTTCCAAGAGATATGATCTTACTATCTTCCCGTATAGTCCCGCGCCATAACAAAAAACACTCTTATGAAACTTGCAATAATCCAGTATCTCACTTATCCGCATCATTCACACTTTCTGTGCAACTATTCCTATCACAATCGAATAATCAGAATCACATACATCCAATAATCTAGTGTCTACTTCCTCAACACATAATCCTTGAATAAATGCTGTAGCTGCCATTGAATTACCAAATGGATAAATTGAAACGCTGTTGCCAAACGATTCCTCAATTAACATTTTGATTGATTTACCTGTAAAGCGCCAATAATCCCCCCATCTATCCATATCGTACCTTGAAATCTGTGATATATTCCCTGCTACAGTCGCAAGCATTACTCCGCCTGGTTTTAACAAATTATAGCAGCCCTTAATAGCACCATGTACATCGTAGATAAAGTTCAATGTTTGTGTACAAATAAAAACGTCATAAAAATTCTCTTTTATTGTCCCTGGTTTTGTTAGATCCATTCCCAATCCGTAGTCAAGTACTTCATGCTCTGCATTAGGAAAAAAACAATTACTATATGATAGCTCGCCTACTTCAAGTGTTCTGCATACATTTGATAAAGATTTTCTCTCTCTGTCTATAAACTTATCTATATAGTACCTATCTATAGGTTCTCCTCTATCTAGTCCGAAAACACGACTTACGGGATTTGAAGAATCTATAAAAGTTTTAGTATCAAAAGCGTTCTTTTTTCTATATAGAAATTTATAATCATCTTCAAGAACATATAAATACTTAAAATTTTTACGCTCAATATTTGCTATTACTTCATCTTTATGAGACTCAGATAAAGCAATAAAAATCACTGATTTTTCTCTTTGGAAATATTTAGATAATTCTACAACCTTAAAACCATTAAATGCGGCTTCATTAGATATTCCATCCGAAACAATAAAACATTCCAATCTTTTCTTATCATCATCGCTCAGTAATTCAAATAACTTCTGTGCTAAAACACCAGTCCCATAAATCGCAAAAGATTCCCTATTTTCAAGTACATCCTCAATTCTCACTTCGAAAGTAGTTCTCCTTTCACATAAGTTAATTCTTCATAGTTTTCAGAGGCCCATATAAGTACAAAGCCTAATTTACATAGTGTATCATGCATTTTCTCTAATTTTATTATGCCATCGTCAAAAAAGCGTTGATGTGTTTCTAAACATATTTGGTTTATTGCTAACCCTTTATAATTCTCTAAAGTATCTACAACAGCAAATTCACTTCCCTCTATATCCATCTTTAATACATCTACATGTGTGTGGCCTAGTTCCTTTGCTATGGTACCTATATCCTTCATGCAGACCTCAACACATTCGTCTTCCAACTCATTCCGAACATATTCAGATCCAGATACGTGAGATTCATTCTTGGGTAAATAAAAACCTACATTTTGGTTTTTGTCTGATAATCCATAATTGTAGAAACTAAATTTATCATCCTTTACGATTGACCTTTTTGATATAAAAGCTTTGGATTTAGGAGTCGGATCAAACGCGTATATGCACGCATCAAATCGACTCCTCATTTCTTCATCAAAAGATATATCCTCTCCTATTCCAAATGAATAGACAACCGCAGAATCCGGCACGAAACATGTTGCAAGTTCATAACCACCATATAGATTACCCACATGCTCACAAAGATCCCTATAGTTTTCGTTATATCCCCTCAATGTTGGTGTAAATAGCTTATCAACAGGAATCAGCTTATTGGCAACAGTTGAATCCACCAACTTTGATATTCTCTCAATATCATACCCAGGGATTACAATTATTCCATCAATGCTAGGAGTATATAGAAATAAATCTTTATAACTAACTACTTTTATATCTTCGTATTTATCCATTTGCGGAGTTGATTCTATGATTGCCTCAATCTTCACCACATTTTTCAAAACACTAATTACTTTTTTCCCAACTTCGCCTAATCCCCATATACACACGTTAGTTATATTATTAGCCAGAAGCCAATCCGATATTTCTTTTCCCTGTCTTATATAGTCAACCCAATCTAGCAATACATTCTTGTAGTATCGCTCTAAATTGCCAGGTTCTGTCCATCGATAATAATCGGCAAATATCCTCTCGTAATCGTTTATTACCTTTGCCTCACTCGGAATGTTAATTGTCTCTTTTTCATCAGGCATAAAATGATCATCATGTTCTTCAACTTCACTATGTCTCCCCGAGCCATCATATCCAATATTCCTAATTAGAGAATAGTACGGAGATAAAGAAAGACCTTTATGTCTCATCACAGATAAAGCCCAAAAAGCCGCCCATGAATCAACCAACCCTCTCATGTTATTATGTAGAGTCATCTCCAAATCTTGTCCCCACACTTGAAGCCAGGCATTCAGTCCTGCGTCTTTTCTTATTTCTCCGATCAAATTATAATCTCTTCTAAACTGTTCCCATCTATCTTTCCAAGTCCCCCAACCGCACGAATTAATTCTTCCAACAAAATAGGCATCGTATCCATTAGATGGAACTTCTACTGGTTCCGCTGATGCACCTATACTATACACATGCTTTTCCTCCACATATGTATATAAGGCTTTATTCATATATTCCATAAACAATTTGTGCGGGATACAATCATCTTCGAGCACTATAACAGCATCAAAATTTTCTAAGACATGATTTACTCCTGAAATAACTGAATTTGCCAATCCCTTGTTGGTGTTTGATGTGATAACTTCACAATTGCACCATTTTACAGAGTTGATAACACGTTCCACCTCTGTCCATGCTTCAGTATTTGTGGACTCTTTTACGCCATCGTGAAAAATAAACAATTGTTCCGGAAGAGTTGTATTATTCTTTAGCCCTTCCAAAACTTCATATGTATGTTTTGGGCGATTATAAGTAAACATCAATGTTGCTATCTTCATAGTTTCCCACCAATCATCTCGATGAATATTTCAAAATTAAACCAACATTCCTCTTCAGCAAAACCATTCAGCAATTCACCTTTTATTTTCTTTAATTCTTCAAGATCTATTTTTGTACTCCATTCTCGCCATTCACAATTGTTTTTGAATAATATCTTTGTTTTATTATGATCATATACCAAGAATTCTCCGCTTCTAACAAACGCGTATTCTTCACCTGAACAAAATGTAACTGTCTCTCCTTCCACCGTAATACCTATCATAGTTTTATCAATCACATTTAAATAATTTACACGTTTTTCTTGCAGATTCCATTCCGCGCCTTTATTTCCAACATTCCTTGGTGAAAAATAAAGCTTATCATTCTCCAGCCAGATGCCTGAATATCCATTTTGTTCTTTTCCTAATATCTCTATACTGCAGACATTATCAGCATAATTAAAAACTAATACAGCATTTGCATTACAAAATGGAACATATATGTTATTTGCTGAGATTGCTGTCTGATATCTAAAATATGCATCTGAATCATCAAAGATTTTTTCTTCACTAATTTTATCTTCCCATGAATTCACCGTATATAAAGCCCTATCACAAACATCAAACTTATATATAGAGGTTCCATATGTTTCAAAAATATAAATGTCACCCCCTATTACTGCTGATGGCATGAATTTTATACTCTTATGTCTAATTTCATCAGGAAGAGGGACCTTATCAAACTTATTATTTTCAATATCATATACAGCAATTTCCTTAGCAGTAAACGGTATCATGCATAAATACCTATCACGTACTAATTGCAATGAACCATATAATCGTTTTTGATTAATGTATTCACCAGGTATATTTCCAATAAAATGAGCCTTCTCTTCTCCTAAATCAGAATAGAAAAGTCCATTAAAATCTTCTGATACAAAATACATTTTGTCCTTATTTTTTACAGCATCTGCAGGAGTGACTATGTATTGTTTTTCCATCTACTTTTCCCTTTCCCAAAAAGATTCGTTTTTCTTTTGAATTATCACAATTCAAAGATATTGCTCTCTGATTTATAGAAAATACTTGTATAATCAATAGCTCCAGATACTCCCCATACTATTCCTGATAATTCTAGTCTCTTGAAGCCGTTGGCAGTCAAGTAATCGTATCCGTCCTTGTACTCAGTTCTATCAGAATTATCAAAAATAATAATTCCTTTATTACTCAATTTATTCAGACTATTCAAAGCACACCTCGTGCGATCTCTACCATCTATACATATGATGTCAAAACAATCATCCTCATCATTTATTGCCCTGCAATAATCACCGTCATATTTCAACTCGATATACCTTAAATCCACGTTCGATGGTATTCTTTTCTTTACTTTTTCATACCACTCTTTATCATGCTCTATTGCCACAACTTTAGTAGCATACTTTGACCAAAATAATGTGCTATTCCCACTCCCCCATTCAAACACTCTTAAATTACTAATCTTTGAGATTTTCTCTCTTACAAGATTAACAGTGGACTCTGCCCACCATGGATTTGCTTCTCCATCCATATTGTAAAAAGGAACATCTGCCTTATCATATAGTGCCCAGCTTGTAAGTATTCCGCTATGTAAAAGAGCACAATTTGAACTACTCATTTGATTGATCAAATCATCATTTATTTGCATTATGTCAAGTTTGTTCTCAATTACGGCTTTACAATATTTGTATGAAATAAAACTATTTACTCTATTGTTCAACACGAACTTTGTTACTGGAACATTTAGCCTCTTCATTTTTAAATCATCTTTAAATACATCAAAGTATCTTTCTGCTTTCAGCACTTCCGCAGAATATTTTTCCAATAAATTTATGCTTACTATATCAGGAAGAATCGCGCCTGCCGTCCCTGGGCAGTAAAAGAAATCTTTGCTATCATCAAATTTTTCAATAATTTCTTTGAAAAAAACATAGTCTAAAAGAACTTGATCTCCGCATACTCTGATAATCGCATCAATATCATTTATTTGCATCACTGAATCATAGAATCTTACTGTCAATCTTTCTTCATTTGAGAAAAAACAATCTATTCCATTTTCGATTAGTATCTCTGCAAGTTTTTTATTTTCATTGCATTCGTAAAGTGGGCAAATTATTTTATACTCGCCAATTTTCTTTGCTCTTTCTATTGTATGAAGGATTACAGGTTTACTATCAATTTCTTCAAGCATCCATTTGTTGTATCTTGTATCGCACTGCAAATATATAACGAACTTCATTTACTTATACATCCCCATTTTCTTTAATCTCTTATCAAACAAATGCATTTTCATTTCCAACTAACCCAAGCATCTCTTTTCGTGCTTTTAATTTATCTTCTGAATACTTATCCGATTCATACCAATGATATTCGACTTCATCAATTAGATTTATTGACACTTCCTTTTTACACAAATCTGCTATAAATCCTTTCACTAAGGCTATATCTATATCTAATGGCTCTATTTTTCGTATAAAACTAAATAGAGCATTACTTTCTTTAGTATTCATAAGATATATAAGCAGTTCTTTTATGGCATATTCTTCCATGCTCATGCCTTCCTGATATGATTTATCGTGATTCCCAATACTAAATATCTTCTGTGCTGCTGAATCAGAACTCAATTCATAACAAAATATATTTCGTTCACATGAAATATCATAGATATTCTGATAATACTTTTGGCATATTTCTCCCACGCATCGTCCTATAAATTCCTTAATATGTGCATCATTTAGATGAACGTCAAATTTTTTATAGTAGTTATTACGATAATCAGGATAGTATTGTGCCAAAAACGCCGACAAGGAATTTTCCTCTTCGATATCATATGAATAAAAATCATATTTATTATATCTATGAATTGCATAAAACTCTGAAAGATAGTCTAACAATCCCACTATTTCACTTGAAAAATCTATTTCTATTTTTGATTAAATCATAGAATTAAGTTTGATTAAATTATGTCGCTTTATTGTTTTTAAGAACTTCTTCATATTTTCTTGTTGGACATCTTCTAAAACCACTAATAGAACTTTTTGGAGGCGTTCTATACCAACGGATAAATGATACATAACAAAGAATGAATCAGTATTTTCATCCATATTGTTCATAGTATTTATTTTTTCAAGTGCCGAAAAAATAAATTCACCCGCCAATTCAACTTCTCTAGCCATCAATACGCTTTCTCTCATAATTGCATTTTCATCTTTCATACAATCCCCCTGCAAAGAAATTCTCAGATATGATATGTTTGTCCTATTTTTCAATATTTCCTGATAATAAGCGCAAAAGATGTACTCGCATACGGTCCTATCATCAAGTTCAGATGATTCCTAGTGTCGCTAGGATAATAATGTGGAAATGGTAAAAATCTATCATATTCTCCGTTTTCTCTTTTAAATGAAAGTTCCATTTCACAGCCTTGTGATAAGAACCATTCTCTCAGTTCTTCTAAATCTCTTTTCCTATATATAACGGAAGTGCCTTCCTCTTCAGTGTCTTCATTAGACCATAAATTAAACTCTGTTGTATGGACTGCCATCCCTCCAGGTTTTATAACAGAAAGCATATTTTTCATAAATAGTTTGCTTAATTCCAAACTTCCAACATGCTCAATAGCGCAACTAGACCAGCAAAAATCAAATTGTCCTATATCTTCAGGGATTTCATTCATATCAACATTTCTAAATGAAACCATTTTATAAAAATCTTCCCTGCTGACAAGCTCCTTGTTCCAAAGCTTTTCTATTTCACCCCCGGCATTTTGTCCGGTTTCCATCCATGCCTTAGCTTGTTCATTTGCACAATCAAGATCTGTTGCCAGTATTTCAACTCCATGAGAAGCAAAAAAACTTGGAAGTGGTTCTTCACCGACAGCAAATCCTATTCCCTTTTTGCCCAGCTTAAGCATCCCTCCATCTTCAAGAGCCTTAATTATATAAACATATTCCCATTCTTTTCGAGTTAATCCATTTGAAGAACTATACAGTTCGCTTCTTATGTCGGCAAACCATTTCTCGTCAAAATCTCTTTTCGTACAACATCTTGATATAATTCTAGGTTCATACCCCTCTTCAATAAAACTCCCCCAGTGTTGTACAGTTCTGTCAAATGAGAACTCATCTATTTCCCTGATATTACTTTCAATTCCATTCTCACCAAGTTGTTTCCTTATCTTCGAATTATTCTTTGAAGTACAACACAGCAACACTATATCGTCAGCTGATAATTTGCTGAAGAAATCTGTTGGTAAAAACACTTTATATCCAAATACTATATTCTCATGTAATGAAGGATTATTATCTACAAATCCGCGTATGTTTGCTTTATTATCCTTTAGTGCTTTTGCAATCGGTACCCCCGCATTACTTGCTCCCCATATCCATACCGGCTTATCCAGTAGTTCTTTTATGCTATGCTTCATTTATTCCCCCAGAGTCATTTAATTTCTTTGTTTTTATCGAAATACCGTAATATACTCTTATTTTATCACACTAAATGTACCAACGCTTAATCCCATATAGATATTTATCGGCATGAAAGCTTTCTTTGTTTAGCAGTATCCATGCGTGTTTTCATATTTCTTTTGCCCAATATCTCACGTACTATCAATATTTTTCAACTCACAAAATGAAAAAACGTAGAATCTACAACATTTGTAAATCCTACGCTTTCAAAGTTATTGCATTTTATTCAACTATGGCTTTTCCTTATTCTGCATTATTTCTATAAACTCTTTTTCCTTCCTTTTTCAACTCTTCAATCGCCCTATCAATCTCATCATAACTGACATACGCAGCCTGAGCATGGATTGGAACCGATGAAGTTCCTTCCGAGTAAAGCATATCGCCATTTCCAAGGAGTTTTTCGGCTCCGGTTCGATCAAGGATTGTCTTGGATTCTCGCCAATCGACAACCGTAAATGATGCTCTACAAGGGATATTGGCTTTAATGTTGGATGTGATTACATCCTTACTAGGGCGCTGTGTTGCCAGAACCAGATGAATTCCGGAAGCCCTTGCCATTCTGGATAATCGTTGTATCAAATCCTCGAATTCTGTTATTGCTTGATACATTAATTCCATGTACTCATCTATTATCATCACGATTCTATGTAACTTTTGGCTTGGTTCCACTTTTAAGTTATAGGCATCAATGTCTTTTACCCCGCACTGTACAAAAGTGTTGTATCTGTTCATCATCTCTGCATCAAGCCATCTTAATGTGTTTATTGCATCTCTTTGGTCATAGATAATATGCCGTGATAAATGCGGAATTCCAGCATATGCACCAAACTCTACTCGCTTGGGGTCAAACATTACAAGGTGTACATCTTTAGGGCTTTTATTTAGCAGAATACTCATTATGATGTCATTTAAAAATATGCTTTTACCTGAGCCAGTAGTTCCAGCAACGAGAAGGTGTGGTGTTTTGGCAAGGTCAATTATGAGTGGATTTCCACGCACTTCCATTCCTGCAGCAATGGGGATTTCATATCCGGAGTTTTGGAAAACATCAGATTCCATTATGTCCCTGAGTCCTATAAGCGGCCTTTCCCAACGTTTGATCGTAATTTCAAGCACGCCTTCTTTTTCAAATATACCGCCTATCTCTACCGCCCACGCCATGTGCACTTCCAGATCTACACGAATTTTCTTATATTCTTTTATGCTCTCGCCGATTCCCGGATCTACATCAAAAGAAACAGCAAGCGGTGTCATGTGATACCCTATTATCTCTCCATGTAAGTCATACGCTTTCAATATGTTTGCAAGGGAATCCTTCATGCTTTCAACATATTCAAAATCCATGAAATCATTCTTGGCGTTATGATAATCCAGAAGATCGTACTTATGTCTAATATCAGCCATGGCAGCCTCCAATCAAAGCACTCTCATGCTTTAGCTGTACAACTGTTAATATCCATTTTGAATTACAGATAATAATATTTTACCATGCATTTACGCTTTTTCGTTTAGTAATAGTGTTTTGGATAGAAATCTAAAAAAATACCTTACTGCTTTTTACGCCAAATATCAGCTTCTTAATGTTAAAACTCGTAATAAAGAATCGCTTGCGATTCTTTTGCGCCCGAGCGGAATTGCAGAGCAATTACTTTCCTATCCGTGAGGTGCGCATCCTTAGCAGAACGTTTAATTGGATTTCGAAGAAATTCAATTAGTATACTGATATGCTTGGAGTAAACGTGCTACAATTAAACCAAACAAAGATTGCTACAGAAGAAGATATCAATAACAACCTTGTGTATTGGGCTAATCTTTTCATGGCTACGACTTGGGAAGATTTCAAGGATCTTGCAAAGGATAATCCCGCGATAGAGGAGGTGGGCACTATGATTTTCGAACTTAATTATGATAATCAAGCCAAGGAACTCTTAGAAGGTCAGCGCCGCTACAGAGAGCAGATGGCCACAGAATATGCCGCCGGTGTCAGGGACGCCAAGAAAGAAATGCAGCCTGTTATTGATGAGTTGGAAGGTGCGAATAATAATCTAAAAGACGAAGTATCCCGTCTCCATGCGATTTTGAAGGAACATGGCATTTCAGATAAATAGTCCTTGAAATAAAAAACGTCAAAAGGCTGAAAACGATCCAATCGCTTTCAGCCTTTTAACAATACATTATCTATAAATATCATTTATCGCCATAATGTCCCTTACAATGAGAAATATAAATCCTATCATCTTCCAAATGGTATACTAAACGATCTTTTTCATTTATTCTTCTGCTATATTCTCCTCTCAAGTCGCCTTTTAGTGCTTCAGGTTCGCCAATTCCATTTAAGGCACCATTTCTCTCGATATCTTTAATCAAGAGATTGATACGTTTCAACGTCTTCTTATCTTGTGTCTGCCAATACAAATATTTCCCGCGTCAATTTTTCTTTCTCGCTGCCATCTCCCATCTATACTCATCTGCTATATAGCTCATATTCTCCATAAACGGAAGGTTTACTGATAGTTACCAGCTGTATCCTATCAAGCCCAACTTTGGACATCAGTCTCTAAGACACCCTATAGGAATAACAAAAACACCATCATCCCTTTTGTAACCATATTCCGTTCCGGTAATAACGAGTTTCAGATCAGGCAGCCTGAGCGGAACCTGCTTTTCTTTTTTATTGTACTCTTTAATCAATGTCTCAATTTCACACAAATGTTTTACGCCATCTTCTATCTCGCTCTGTCCCAACTTAAATTCTATAAGTGCATACCTTCCATCGCTCAGATGTAAAACTCCATCTGCTTCCAATCCATATCTATCCCTGTAATATGACATTCTTCCATCCATAGACGATGAATATATCTTAAGATCGCGTATGCAAAGTGATTCAAACAAGAAGCCCAGTGTCTTAAAATCTCTATTAAAATAACTCGGTGATAATCCCAATGCCGCAACTGCAATAGATGGATCTGTAATATTTCTTTTCTTAGAAGCTCTTATTGAAGTCCTTGATCTTATCGCTGGGCTCCATGCCTCAATATTCTCAATAATAAACAATTTCTCATAAGCGGATATATAATCAGCTATTGTCGGATCGCTTGCATCATTCCCTGTCCTTACATCAGCATAAATCGTCTTATTCTCTGCTAATGTACATATATTTCTGCTATAAGACCGTAAAATATCTCGAGCCAACGGAGCTTTTCTCTTTGTATTATCAACATTAGAAATATCTACCGTATATGTTTGCTTATATATTCCGCTGGCTATAGCCAATCTAGCCCTTTCAGACATCCCTTCTCCAAGTGCTCCCGGCCATCCACCTCGGCATATCGCAAAAATGATATCATCAATTGACATATCTGACTTACATCCATCGTATTCCTCTGGATGATTAAATAAATCCATCAAAGAAATACTGCCATTAGATTCCTCGCTTTCATATAAGCTCATTGTATACATAGGGAGTCTGCTAATGCGTAATGTACCTGTGTGTGGCAAATCAAGATTCTTGGATGATGACCCCGTTAGTAAAAATTGTCCCTTAGCACCTGTATCATCAATATTCTTTCTAATCGCTCCCCACAACTTGGGCGCATCTTGCCATTCATCAAAAAGTATTGGCCGTTCGCCTATAAGAAGCTTACTCGGAACATTATCAGCTACAGAGAGTAAATATTCTCTTTTATCTTCATCCTGGAACTCAATGATAGTCTTGGCTTTCTGCTTAGCTGTTGTAGTCTTACCGCAACCTTTGGGCCCCTGAATCCATGTTGCCCCAAATGCTTCCATTTGCAATTCCAATACATCATCAATTATCCTCTTTTTATACTTCATGATTACCACCTTTCTGTATATCATGATTTTCGCATAAATACTGAATATATTCAATATTTATTTTATACATTTGTGGCGTTTTATTTTATAGATTTGGGGCATTTTATTTTGCATATTTGAGGCATTTTATTTTATGAATTTGTGCAAGTGTACTCCCAACGTTGTAACAGATAAGGTAGTTCCTCCATCCCAACAATCCGTGATCCCTTTTGCTTATTGCAACGCTTACACATAGGGATGAGATTACTGATCTCATCCGTTCCGCCTCTGTACTTGGGGATAAAGTGGTCGATAGTTGTCTTCTCGATTGGTAATGGTCTGCCGCACTTGGCGCAGACGCCGTCGGTCTTATCAAGGATTTTTTGTTTTGTTGCGAATTTCTTTTGCTTTTGTCCCCTCAACTTATATATCCCCCTCTTTAATATATAGTTAGCTAACCATCAAAATGATGGTAAATCAATAGATTTTTGCCATCATTTTGATGGTTTCGGTTATGATATACTTCACCTGCAATAAACTTCTATTGCCTTGCTGACAAACTCTGCAGTGCCTTTGCCGCCCATCTTATCGATGTTATCGGTAAATTCTCCTCCGGCGGCGTACATCTTGCCAAGGCCTGAAAGAGTCTCTTTGCTGCACTTGTAGAAGTTATCAGAAATGTAGTCCTGAAGCCTTTGTACCAGTGACTGCACCTTGGAAGAAGAAGGATCTGCTTCCTTCACGATGCCAAAATCCTCGAAGATTTTCATGAAATCAGTCATGATGTCTGTTTTCTCAGATGCCGAGCGGTTCTTGTCCTTTTCTGCGAATTCCTTGAATTCCGGGGTATGGCCCCACTGCTCTTTTGCCTTTTTGGTGTATTCATCTATCTTACTTAAATCAAATGCCTTAAAATCCATTTTTCTCACTCCTCTCTTTTTCAATCCATTGCACATGGTGATCAGGTTTTCAATGTGCTCCTTTTTTAGTTCCAGGAGCTCTATCTGCTGATCCAGCGCTTTTGTCTTGTCAAAATCAGATCTGCTCAGGATCTGAATGATTTCTTTAAGTGGAAATTCCAGCTCTTTGAACAAAAGAATCTGATGAAGCCGCTCCAGAGCTGCATCGTCATACAGTCTGTAGCCCGACTCCGTATATTCTGCCGGCTTAAGGAGTCCTATTTTGTCGTAATACTGCAGCGTGCGTATACTCACGCCTGCCAGTTTACTAACTTCATGTACTGTTCTCATAGCTGTTACCTCCAAGTGTTGATTGTTGGCAATTATAGAAGCGCTGATCCGGACAGCGTTTCACCGGATAATTGCCTGTTTTGCTATAGCATGTTTCTCACGTGTAAGTTCATCATAAACTACTACGTAACGTCGTAGTCAATATCTTTTTACGGTTTTTTCCTAACAAACTTTGATTTACCCGCATTTCCAAGGCATGCCCCAGTCTTTACAAATGCACTTGCCTGTAGCATACTAAAGGCAGTTCGTGCGATGAACGCACATTCATTTTGTTTTCAGATAGGAGATTATGGCATGCATTTCAAACCAAGAGGCATATGTGCAACAGACATTGAATTTGATATCAGAGACGGTCGTGTGTACGACGTGAAATTTACTAACGGATGTGACGGCAACCACAAGGGAATCACCGCCCTCATCGAAGGAATGGAAGTCGAGGAAGCTGTTAAAAGACTTTCCGGCATCACCTGTGGCCCCCGCAAAACATCCTGCCCCGACCAGCTCGCCGAGGCGCTAAAAGAGCAGATGTGAAACTTCAGAGATCCATCTTCCCTGGTAATAACTGATATAGTCGTAGAACTCGAGGACGGGACTCTGGCAAATATTGAAGTTCAAAAGATCGGCTACGCTTTTACCGGCGAAAGAGCATCATGTTACTCAGCAGATCTACTGCTTCGCCAATACAAAAGAATCCGTGACCAGCGTAAAAAGGCTTTCTCCTACAAAGACATATCTCCGGTGTATACTATCGTTTTCTTAGAAAGCTCCCCTCGAGCATTTAAAGAATTTAAGGATGTGTATGTACACAAGTTTTCTACAGTTTCAGATACCGGACTTAAAATGAATATGCTTCAGAATTTCATCTTTATCCCCGTTGATATTTTCCTCGAAAAACTCCATAATAGTGGTATACAGAGCGAACTTGACGCATGGATGACGTTCCTTGGCTGCGACGAACCGGAATATATTTCAGAGCTACTAAAGGATCATCCGGATTTTACTCCCATGTATCATGACCTTTATGATATATGCCGTAATACAGAAAGGATGATGGCTATGTTTTTTTCTGAAGAACTGAAAATCCTAGATGATAACACTGTTAAATATATGATTGATCAATATGAGGAAGAAAAGAAAGCTTACGAAAAAGAGAAGGCAATAAGCAAAGCAACAATTGAAGAGCAAAAAGAAACAATCGCCAAACTCGAAGCCGAACTCGCCAAATACAAAGCCCAATAATCCAATTAAACCCAAACAGCGTGTAAGCCCGTAGCCTACACGCTGTTTTCTCGTTCATTATCACAATCCCCAATCACCTTATGATCTTCTCGAAGTCATCCTTGGGAGATACAGAAGTCCAATGAGAATCAATTCAGCATTCGGAAAAATTCTCACTCTCATTGAGAATTTTTCCAAAGTATGGTAAAATTCTCAATGAACACAAGGAGGCTATCATGATAAAAAGAGAAAAATACATTGCTCCAATAAGGTCTTTCTACGATAGTGATCTTATTAAAATTATTACAGGCGTCAGACGATGTGGCAAATCAGAGATACTTAAGCAAATACGAGCGGAAATATCCGAAAGCTCTGACAATGTTCTTTTTCTTAATTTTGAAGATCGTATAGTCACAGGACAGATTCAAAAATGGCAGGATATTGTATCATACGTTGAAGATAACAGAAATGATGGCTTGTGCTATGTGTTTCTTGATGAAGTTCAGGAAATAGATGGATGGCAGTTAGCTTGTAAGACTCTCCGATTGAGAGAATGCTCAGTCTTTATAACAGGCTCAAATTCCAAACTTTTATCCAAAGAATTTACCAAGGAACTATCCGGAAGATATGTATCCTTTAGAATTCGTCCATTTATATACAAAGAGCTACTGGAATATGCCAAGGAACTCGGAAGAGAAGTTCCCATATCGGATTATCTGATATGGGGTGGTTTTCCAAAGCGACTTGAGTTTCAGGGCGAAGATGAATTGCGAATTTATCTGAATGACCTAGATAAGACCATTGTAGAAAATGATATTATAAACAGATACAAAATCTTAAAATCCGATGAGTTTAGAAAAGTCGCCGGCTACACACTAATTTCCAATGCACGCATTTACTCAGCGAAAGCAATCGCTGACTACATGAAAGGAAATAACACCGCTTGCACAAGCAATACTGTACAGAAGTGGATTTCTTATCTGGACGAAGCATATATAATTGACCAGGCTGACCGCTATTCAAAAAAAGCAAAAAAAGTCCTTGAAAACAGCCGAAAATTATATAACTGCGATGTAGCACTAAATTCCATCCGATGCCCCAACAATCGTTATGATATAACTCATAATCTCGAAAATATAGTTTACAATGAACTCATTTATATGGGTTACACGGTCTCCGTATACGACAATAACGGAAGAGAAATCGACTTTCTCGCTGAAAAAGGTAATTATAGGTATTATATCCAAGTGGCCTACAGTGTAGCTGAAGAAAAGACATATCAGCGAGAAATGTCTGCTTTTAAAGGTCTTAACCAATTAGATACCAAAATACTTATAACCAACGACGACATTGATTATTCCACAAGCAACGTCAAACATGTAAAATTAAAAGATTTTCTCTTGATGGATACATTACAATTTTGAAAAAACCCTAAACCCAAACAGCGTGTAAGCCCGTAGCCTACACGCTGTTTTCTCGTTCATTATCACAATCCCCAATCACCTTATGATCTTCTCGAAATCTTCCTTGGGATGCTTACATATTGGGCAGATGAAATCATCGGGCATATCCTCGCCCACATACTCATAGCCACAGATGGTGCAGCGCCAGATAGTCTCGCCCTTAGGAGTCTCCCCGACAGGCTGCGGCTTGGGTTTAATATTATTCTGATAATATTCATAAGTGCAGGAAGGCACATCAGATAGCACATCCATAAAGACAGGCTCGCAGATAAAAAGAGTATGCGAACCAAGGTCCACTTCTTTTTCCACATTCAAAGAAAAGTACGCATTGGTCCCCTTGGTAATGTATGGAATACCATTATCCGCCATCTTGCAGTCAGTAAAGCCTGCAAACTTATCGACATCTCTCCCGCTCTGGAAGCCAAAGTGCTTGAACAGGTCAAAACCGGCCTCAGTGCTGAGCACAGAAACATTGCACTTTCCGGTTTCTTTAAGCATGTCATGGGTCAGATTCGCCTTGTTAATTGCGATTGAAATCCTGTTAGGGTCAGACGCCACCTGAATCGCCGTATTGGTGATGCAGCCATTCATCTTGTCCCCTTTAACCACCGTGCATACAAACAGTCCATAGGAT
>JAEEGJ010010150.1_pt1 | contig 24705 bp, 25 predicted proteins | sample 8958761 | NCBI WGS metagenome assembly JAEEGJ01 (sample SAMN16246546, study PRJNA631951) | gut metagenome | biome: gut microbiome; feature: rumen; material: RS-attached | host: Bos | place: Iran: Karaj | collected 2018-10 | reverse complement strand
CATCACCCAAGGTCTACATGGATTTCATCTTCGCAGGAGTTCTCGCAGTCATGTCGATCCTTCAGTTCAAGGTACTTGAAACAAACGAAAAGGCATAAGTTATTCCTCACATTAATCTCCCCAAAAGCAGACGGCCGGTCATCCGGCCGTTGTTTTTTGCTTGGAAGCTGACTGGGAATTTGCCTCTAACCGGACTCCGCTTGACTTTTGATTGCATGGCGCGTGTGACGGAGTTCAAGAAAAGACCCCGGATGCTTCTGGCTGCAACCGGGGCGAAAACTGTAGAAAACGAATTAAGGAAAAACTTATGAGGTGTTCCTTTGATGTCTTTATTATCGCGTCCGGGGCAGGGAGGAACAATCAGCAATGCGGCCGATTACTGATGATTAAGCAACACCTGAGGACACCGTTGTCGGTTTGATCGAAAAAAAGACAAAAAAAGACTACCTTCCTGATACGAAAGGTAGTCTGATGCAGTTGCGTTAGCTCTAAAGGTTACTCTATCGTAAGGATATCCGAGAAACCAGTTACGTCGAAGATCTCTTTGACTTCCGGAGAAACATTGCAGATGACCATGCTGCCCTGCTTATTCATTGTCTTCTGGGAAGAAAGGAGAACTCTGAGACCTGCACTCGAAATGTAATCCAACTTCTCGAGATCGAACTTAAGAGATGTAACACCGTCTAAAGCGCTGCCCAGTGTTGCTTCGAGCTGGGGAGCAGTAGTGGTATCGAGTCTTCCCTCAAGAATGAGCTTAAGGTCGCTGCCGTTTGCATTTTTTGTGATGTTCAACATGGTTGATCCTCCTAAACTTTGAATCTATTATACATCAAAAATTCTTTCTTATGGTCAATTGGTTTTTACCATCTTTATATTCGTAAGAAACCTCGTCCATACTCTTCTTTACCATGAAGATACCGAGTCCGCCTATCGGTCTGTCATCTGCTGAAAGAGTAATATCCGGATCATTGTTCTGGAGCGGATCATAAGGTGTGCCCTGATCGATGAAGGTGATCTTGACGCTGTTTGCATTCTCGTCGGTTTCAACCTCGATTACAGCCTCGCCTTCTCCGTCAGGATATGCATAGTGAGCAATGTTGACGAAAATCTCTTCAATCGCGATATCGATCTGCATCTGGACTTTCATTGGACATTCCATTCCTTCAAGGATCGTATCTGCGAAAGATAGTACTTGATCGAGTTCTGAAATGTTGGCGGTAACTTTGAGCTGTTTCATTTCGACCCCTGCCTTTCCCGAATCTTTCGTTCCGTTATATTTTAACCCAAGCATGGTAATATCATCAAATTGTTCCGATCCGTTGATGAATCTGTTGAGACTGTCGATGATATTGTTGTTGAGAAGCATCATGTCTCCGTTGAACGGATGGTTGAGAGCTTTGAGCATACGCTTCTCTCCAAACAGTTCATGCTTGCTGTTGTTGGCTTCAGTTACACCATCGGTGTATACGTAGATAACATCACCCGGATTGAGAACTGTTGTTTCTTCAATGTAATCAATGCCTTCCATGCATCCGAGCGGAGGAGAGTGGTGATCTTTGATAAGTTCGAATTTCTGGTCTTTTCTCATAATGGCGGGATACTCGTGACCGGCATTGGCATATCTGAGCTTACCGGATGAGATGGTAAGCACGCCGAACCATACGGTAACGAACATGTCGAGCTCGTTGTTCTCGCAGAACTGCTCGTTGACAGATGAAAGGATCTTGCCGCAGTCTCTGAAGTCGGAAAGACCTCTGTTCTTTATAAGAGTTTTCGTGACCATCATCATCAGTGCCGCGGGGATGCCTTTGCCTGATACGTCGGCGATGGTAATGACCAGGTGATCGTCATCGGGCATGTAGAAATCATAGAAATCCCCTCCGACGACCTTGGCGGGATTCATTGAAGCATACAGTTCAAACTCCGTCCTGTCAGGATAGGGAGGGAACGTATGGGGGAGCATTCCTTCCTGAATAGCATTTGCCATCTGAAGCTCATTGTCGTAGATCGATCTGTCCCTGCTCTGGATAACGTTCAATACGCAGTACATAAGCAGAAGGACGAGCATGATGACGGGGCTCGAAAGCGACAATCCGTATGTGAATACTGAAATGATGCCGACTGCGAGCGGGAAGAATGCGTAAAGATACAAGATGACGATCTGGTACGTTTTGAATCTCTTTCTGGCAAGGAAGACCAGGATAAGAGTAAGGATCATGGTCGAGTATGGATAAAGATTAGAGAGCAGGAAATAATCTCCTCTCTGATAGAAGCCGTCCGGCTTGATATAAAAATAGTACCCGAATAAAGGATTGATTATTCTTACAAGGATGGACAGGACAAGACCGACAGCGAGGGAAAAATTTATCCTCTTGATATGTTTGTTCTCAACATCCAGATAAGAAACGACATAACGCCAGAAAAGGAATGCCAATACCGGCGCACCCATAAAATAGAAACTGTTGGCGACCGTGTTCAGATAGACCTGCGACAACTTTCCGTCAACAAGCCAGCAGACTTCATCAAGGAAAGCAGAAGAGAAGCATGTGAAAAGCAGCAGCAGGTAGGTGGTCAGGTTACTCTGGTTATGAGACCTGTCGACTATGCTGCAGATGAAAAGGACATATCCCAAAGCCATGCAGCACAGATCAGCAGAGATACTGATGACGCTGAAAGCGGGAAGCTCGTTGATCGCTCTTCCCATGTCGAAGATATAAATGCCCAAAATAAGCACAAAGAGAAAGAAAAAGGATGCCAGAACAGCACGTATCCTGAACTGCTTTTTTTCTATGGCCATGAACACCTCAAAAATAAAAGATAAATAAATTATAACCCCTTAATAGCTTCATATGATATCAAATCAGTAAACTTTTATTGAAGAACAGGTCATAAATAGCCCCAAAAAGGCTTTTTCGTAATAGGTTGTTTACCCATGAAGAAAAACGCCTATGCTATCATTTACTTATAAGAACGTGAAACAGGTGGTGTCAATCATATGATCTTATTCATCAATTGCTGTGTTCGTAAGGATTCCAGGACCAAAAGACTGGCAGATGCTTTTTTGGAGCTCCTTGGCGGGGAAGTCGAGCAGATCGATCTTGAAAAAATAAGTTTTCCTGTGGTCGATGAAGCCTTTATCACAAGAAGGGACATGCTGAAAGCTAACGGCAGTTATGAAGATCCCATATTCGATCTCGGCCGGCAGTTTGCTTCGGCGGATAAGATCGTTATCGCGGCGCCTTATTACGACCTGTCGTTTCCTGCATCGCTCAAGCAGTATATCGAACAGATCAATGTGTCCGGACTGACCTTTGCCTATACGCCGCAGGGAACTCCTGTAGGTATCTGCAAGGCAACTGACCTTTACTACATCACTACTGCGGGTGGTATGTTCTGTCCCGAAGAGTATGGATTCGGTTATATCAAAGCACTCGCCGAGAATTTCTACGGGATAAAGAATAACCGGCTGATATCGGCTGTGGGACTTGATATAGACGGAGCCGATCCGGAAAAGATAATCAGCGAGGCAATTAAGGAACTTAAGATCTGAATATAACCATAAGACTTCTGGGAAGACGGAGGCGACCTTATGAGACTGAATTACAAATATGTCCGGATTCAGGGCCTGGAGCTTGCGGCCAATACGATGTATGCCAAAGGAATTTTCAGCATGTGCTGGCAGCTTATCCAGAATGATGTCATGGATGAAGAGGATATAGGCCTTTTCAAGGAGATCGACTCATGGTTTGCCGAGAACCTCCCTTGGCCGCCCCAGTGCAGGAACAGAGAGAAGGTCGTTTGTTTCTTTAAGACCGAGAATACCGAAGAGATGATGAAGATGATCCGTCCCGCCCTCTGGCTTCTCGAAAAGTACAATCACCCGTACTATCTCGTATATACCAATACGCCCGGCGAGATCGTATATGAAGATAAATATCAGGTCGTGGTAAAAGTATCGGGCAAGCTTCAGATCGAGGACTTGCAGCCGAGCTGGTCTCCTGATGAGGCAAAAGCGGAATAGCTTATTGCAAAGCTTAAAGCGCGTTTTGCTTTTTATACTTTAAGACAGCTATGACATAGATCACGAAAAGCACAGCCGCAGCAGCGATCCCGGCCGGATAGCTTACGTTTGAGCTGAGCTTGAAGCCTTCCTTTGCCATAAGGATGTATGTGACGGAGACTGCCGACATGAAAGTTGCCGGTATTGCCGTGATGAGCGAGGCGATCTTGTTCTTATGATTCTTAACAAGGTAGGATGTCGCGACCCAGAGGGCGATCATGGCAAGAGTCTGGTTGCTCCACGAGAAATATCTCCACAGGACATTGAAATCAAGCTGTGTAAGGACTGCGCTCGCTGCGAGCAGGGGGAGAGTGATCAGGAGCCTGAACTTGATCTTTTTCTGATCTAACTTTGTCCATTCGGCAAGGATAAGCCTTGCGCTCCTGAAAGCGGTGTCGCCCGAAGTGATGGGGCAGACTACGACGCCGATGATGGCAAGTATTCCGCCTACGCCGCCGAGCATCTTTTCGCTTATCTCATAAACAACACCGGACTGGCCCGAAGTCGTAAGAGCATCCTGAAGCATATGGGTGCTTCCGTAGAAAGCCACGCCCGCAGCTGCCCAGATCAGCGCGATAACAGATTCGATGATCATGGCACCGTAGAATACTTTGCGCCCGTCTTTCTCGCTCATGATACATTTGGACATCATGGGCGACTGTGTTGCATGGAAACCTGAGATGGCACCGCAGGCAACGGTTATGAACATGAAAGGCCATACGGGGAGACCTTCGGGATTGAGGTTTCTCAGTGTCACTTCTGGGATCTGATACTGCGGAAGGAAGATTATTCCGCCTGCGATGGACAGAGCCATGACTATCAGTATCACTCCGAATACGGGATAGAGCTTGCCGATCACTTTATCGATAGGAAGAAGAGTCGCGAGAATGTAGTAGATAAGGATGACCACTATCCAGAAAGTGTTGCCTAACCGGATAGGGAAGAGCTTTGAGATAAGGGCTGCGGGGCTCGTTACGAAAACGGTGCCCGTCAGGAGCAGCAACAGGATAGAGAAGACACGCATAACATAAAGCGCAGGCTTGCCGAGATAGATACCTGACAGCTCGGCGATCGAAGCGCCCTTGTTGCGTTCGGAGATCATGCCGCACATATAGTCGTGAACGGCGCCGCCCAGGATAGAACCGAACACTATCCAAAGAAAAACGACAGGACCGAAGCATGCTCCCATCAGAGCACCGAAGATAGGACCTGTGCCCGCAATGTTAAGCAGCTGGATAAGGAGCGCTTTCCAGGTCTTTATAGGGACACAATCGACGCCGTCATTGATCTCGATGGCCGGAGTAGTCCTGTCGTCAGGACCGAAAACCTTATCTGTCACACGTCCGTATGTAACGTATCCGATAAACAAGACTGCCAAAGCAACAATAAAAGAGATCATAGGCCGCTCCGCTTTATCTTCTCAGGTATTGTGATGATACCGGGAATTCAAAATAGGTATCCGGATAAGGTTCGTTCTTTAAGGTGAAATGCCACCATTCGCAGTCGATCGGAACAAAACCGTTCCTGACCATGACATGCTGAAGGAGCATTCTGTTCTCGTACTGTTCGTCGGTTATTCCTTTGTAACCGGGGTGTGACTTCTCACTGAAAAGATCGAAAGGGCTTCCCATATCGACTTCTTTTCCCGTCTTCATATCGAGAAGGGTGAGATCGACCGTGCTGCCTCTGCTGTGGGATGAAAGCTTGGCGATGTAACCTTCTGCGAAAAGATCCTGCTTCTGGAGATCCGGATAGAAATAGGGCTTCATCCTGATGTCCTGGTCCTCGATGCCCCACAAAACAAACTGTTTTACGGCGCAGGCGGGACGGTAGGCGTCAAAGACCTTGATCCTGTAACCCTGAACGAAAAGCTCGTTGCTTACGGCTTTGAGGGCCCTGGCGGCTTCAACTGTCAGGATCGCGCAGGGTTCTTCGTAGCCGTCAATGCGTTCGCCTATGAAATTATAAGTGGAGAAATAGCGTATTTCCTGGATGATATTCGGGACGAGATCGGAGAGCAGGACAAAGCCTGAAGGGTCCATAGTAACGTCATTTTTGTATCCGGTTCTCATGTCAAAACCTCACAGATCGTTTCTGATGTAAGTATAGCAGACCTTTTCGGAGCTATTTGATTATGAAGAGCAATTTAACAGGATTTTTACTCTTGTTAAACAATTTTCTTTGAGTTATGGATATAATTAGCATATAACCGATGAGAGGTATTTGACAATGGAAGAGAAAAAAACAGACAGAAGAACGATTAAGACCAGAAAAGCTATATACAATGTTCTTATGGAACTTCTTACCCAGAAGAGCCTCCATAAGGTTACCGTTCAGGAGATCTCCGACACAGCGGATATCAACCGTACGACATTCTATAAGCATTTTCTCGATGTTTATGATCTCTACGACAAGTTAGAGCAGGATATCCTTATCGAATGGGGTATGCAGGTCCTTAAGATGCAGGACTTGAGAAGCAAGGACTTCTTCATTACTCTCGTCGATTACGTAGATAAGAACAAGAATGTTTTCAAGATGGTATTCTCTCCCAATGCGCCGAGCCAGCTCCGAACAAGATTTGAGAAGCTCCTCGACGGACTTCTTCAGAAGATCGAATCCGAGAAGAAGGGTACTGACATGAAAGATATCAAGCTCTCCTATCAGACGAGCTACCGTTCACAAGGCTGTATCGCTATCCTTTCAAGATGGATAGAAGAGGGTTCTGTTCAGCCTAAGGATTTTGTTGTGAGGGTTTTGGCCGAACTCGATTCTAGTGTCGAGAAAGTCATGTGACGAGCGCAAAGAGTGCTTACTTTATCCCGGGTCCGTCAGACCCGGGTTTTTGTTTTTGACGGGACTGCTTGATCTTGTTGCGCTTACGCTTTACCTCTTCGGCTTTGGCGATGATCTTGTCCTTCCACTCGTCATCCTGGGCATCGAGCTGATAGGCGTCAAATCCGTATTCGCGTCCGTATGAACAGATGACGGCCTCGTCATCGATATGAAGGGATATCCTGTATCTGGTGGGAACCTTCTGGGGAAGGATCTCGGACCTTCCTTTCTGGACCTCATTCAAATGTCTTGTGCCGTTGACTATTCCGTCAAACTTTATTCCGTAATGGCTGAAAAGCATCTTGATGTAGCCTATCGTTCTGAAAGAGGACGTGTATACCCACACCTCGTAGCCCATCTGCTGCAAGGTGTTGATGAGTTCCGGTGTACCCGCCCTTAATCTTTCCTTATAAAATAGATTCAAAGGAAAGGGGAGAGGGTCTTCTGTCTCATGGGTAGCCGGATTAACGAATAAGACCTCATCCAGATCGAATGAGACTCTCATTTTGTTTTCGTCATTTTTTGCCGGCACGTTTCTCTATCTCCTCGATTATCTCAATTGCCTTCTTGGACCATTCCTCCTCAGAGGCCTGGATCGCGAATTCCTCAAACTCCTTGGTCTTGTTATGGGTCTGAAGGATAGTCTCGTTGTCGATGTGGAGCGTCATGCTGTATTTGTTGTTGATGAGCTCTCTCATGCGCGCTACGCTCTCGGAACTGTTCTGTTCACGCTTGTTCATACCGGTGATTATTCCGTCTACGTGAACCGAATAAGCTTTGAAGAAACGCTGTATATCATCGATCGAATAGAATTCCGCCGCGTAGACCCAGATATCGTAGCCGTTCTTTGCAAGATAGTAGAAAAGACCGGGTATGCCGAGTCTGATACGCTGCTTGAAACGCAGGCTCAAAGGGAAGGTGAAAGCCTTATCTTCAAGATACTGGTAGTCAGCCGGCCTGAAAACGACCTCATCAAGATCTATAGCCACGCGCTTGTCGTGCTTCGACTTCTCAAGGATCGTCTTGATGTCCGACTCGGTCGCGCAGTTGATTATCTTGATGGGAACGCGCTTTAATCCGCAACGCATTGCTGCGGCCCAGCGGTGGTGGCCGTTCAGGATAAGATACCCCTTGGGGCGGAGCTTCTCAACGGTGAGAGGCTCTTCGAAGACACGCGATTCCATCCTCATGGCATCACGGAATTTGGTCTCGTATTCATTGATTATCCTGTAGCTGGGACCGACTGAGCTTATGGAAAACTCATCGTCGGCATTGGGATGGAGGTTGGAGCATGCAGCCGTCCTAACAAGCAGTCTTTCTATCAGACTGGCGTGTACCGGGATGGAAACTCCCTTTTGTTTAGCGATGTCTTCCGCTACAAATTTATCTAACTGTGTTTTCGCCATTGTTCCACAATCTTTCCGAAAAGTGCTCTTGAACGAACAAAAATCTAAAATTATATTTACATAACATTATACATCATTGTGAAAAACATGCTTCAGGGTAATGTGTTATGTGTTTGCAACTAATATGTTAATGAAGCGAAAAAACAGCCTAAAAGGGCTTGATTTCAAGTCTTTTTCAAGGCTTAATAATTGACAAATACAAGGATTAAAAATAAAATCTGAAGTATAAAAATAAAATCATTTTGAGGCGTTAGTTATAATTCCCAAAACCAGAAAGGGGTACAACATGAGTACTATCGAGAAGACATTTTCAAACGGTGAAGTCATCATCAAAGAAGGTGACAGCGGAAACAGTTTTTTTCAGATTTTAGAAGGTAATGCAACTGTATATAAGAACTATGGTAAAGACGACCAGGTTAAGCTTACGGTTCTCACTCCCGGACAGTATTTCGGCGAGATGGCTGTAATCGAGACATATCCCCGCAGCTCCACTGTAGTTGCAGACGGAGATGTCAAGGTAGTTGAGATCCCCGGAGAGGATCTGAATACTTACTATAGAGAGAATCCCGACGAGATCGTTTCAATCATGAAGCACCTCGGTAACCGCCTTAAGCAGCTGACGGCTGACTACAATGAGGCAAAAGGCCTTTTCACGGATATCGAGAAGGGCGCAGTCGAGAAGAAGAGCGATTCCATTCTTACAAAGCTCAAGAAGCACATCAGTTTCTATATGTCCGGCAAGGGCAACCTCTCCAAGCCGAGCGCAGAGGCACTCCGTGAGAGCAAGGATGTTGTTTCAAAGGGCGGCGTTGAGAATGTTGAGACCTACTCCAAGGGTCAGATCATCTTCAAGCAGGGCGAAGTCGGAAAGTGCATGTACATGGTACACGGCGGAATCATCGGTATCTACAGCAACTACGGCAAGGATAACGAAGTTAAGCTTACAGAGCTCTTCCCGGTTGAGTGCTTTGGTGAGATGGGTATGATCTCAGACGAATCACGTTCCGCTACCGCTGTCGCGCTTACGGACGATACAACCGTTGAGATAATCTACGCTGATGACCTCAAGGATCTTATCATTACATACCCCGTAAAGGTTGATATGATCCTGCGCCATCTGTCTCACCGTTTAAGAAACCTTACATACGATTACTTCACAACATGTAAGGATCTCTACGAGCTTTATAACAAATGATAAGTCCTGATCAGGCCCAATACTTTTTTACCAATACTGAAGATTCCGTCTGCGTGATATCGGCTTCAGGAGAGGTCTTATTTGCAAATCCGGCGGCCGAGAGACTTTTCGAGATCCCGGCCGACAGCAGGATAAAGATATGGAAGACCGTTCCTTTCGTTGAAGGCAATGACGATCTTATCCAGTTGTTTATCGATTCGGTCACCAATAAGGTTGCCACACATGAAGCCATCGTTGATTATGTCAACAACGCAGGTGAGGTCAGCAATCTTCACGTCAGGATGACCTGCTATAACCAGGAAGAGATCGTCTATCTCGTTGTTATCACAAATCTTACGCAGCTTTTTAAAGTCAATTCGGCGCTCGTCAGATACACGTCTCCCGAGATCGCTGACTATGTTCTTACCACCAAGGAAGGACAGAAGCGCGGCGGCCAGACAAAGAACGTAACTATCCTGATGAGCGATCTTCGGGGCTTCACCGCGCTCAGCGAGAAGCTCACTGCTGAAGAGCTCATTACCGTACTCAATCACTATTTTGAAGCGATGGTAGTCTGCATTCAGAAATACACGGGTACCGTCATTGAGTTTTTGGGTGACGGCATATTCACTGTTTTCGGTGCTCCGAAGGACCTGGATGACCATCCGACAAATGCGGTCAAATGCGCTGTCGAGATGCAGAGAGCCATGCGTGAGGTCAACGAGTGGAACATGCAGAACGGTTACCCTGAGCTTCAGATGGGTATCGGAATAAATACGGGACCTGCGGTAGTTGGAAATATCGGTTCCGAGAAGGCGATGAAGTACGGCTGCATGGGTTCCACGGTCAATGTTACCGGAAGACTGGAATCGCTTACTATCGGCGGCCAGATCTTTGTTACCGAGAATACCGCAAAACTCTTAAAGGAAGAGATTGAGGTAGTGTCAGAAGGCAGCTTCCTGCCCAAGGGTGTCTCCGTAGAGCTTAAGTATTTTGAAGTATCCGGTATCGGGGATATCGAGATCGGTGATGATTCCGCCAACAATATCGTATGGCAGGATCAGGCGATGGACAGAGACTATGAATTCAATATTCTCGAAGAGAAAAAAGTCGGAGTCACATCGCATGAGGGAACGATCCGGTATATATCACAGAATAACAGGTTTGCGCTTTTCAAGACCCATACGGAGCTTGCCGACAGGCAGAACATAATGCTCCATAAAGGTGATGAGCGCATTTATGCGAAGGTGATCCGCAAAGAAGAAAAGGGGTTTGTCATCTGCTTCACTTCGATGACGCAGACTGTAGGCTCCTGATCGGAGGATGACATGAAGGGGAACAGTATTTTGGCGCTTGGCGCAGCTTTGCTGCTGTGTTCTTTTGCCGCTTCGTGCGCGCCCGGGAAACCTTCCGGTTCAAGGCCCGAGAACGACTCTTCCGTAATGATGCCCAGGTATTCTTATACTCTCAGGAATTCTGTCGAAGTCGACGGAAGGCAGGGCGTATGCGCAGAATGCGGTTATTACTGGGTCAGCGGATCCAAGACTCTTGCAAAATACGATAAGGACTGGAAGCTTATCGCAAAGAATGACAGTCCCTTTGAAGGCTATGAGATCGAAGTCAATCACATCGGAGATATCGATGTGTACAACAACGAGCTCTATATCGGTGCGGAATATTTCATGGACGGCGTGGGAAAGAACATCCAGATAGCCGTTTATGATGCCGACACTCTGAAACTCAAAAGGACTTTCCCGTTCGAGGAATCAAGCGGCCAGCTCGAATGCTCGGGGATCGCAATAGACACGGATAAGAAGATCGTATGGATGTGTTCCTGGGTAGGCGAAGAGAGCGGAAGGTATCTTTATAAGTATGATCTCAATACCGGAAAGTATCTGGGAAAAGTTCATATGCAGATGCCTCCGCAATGGATACAGGGTATCGCATATTATAAAGGAAGCATTTACATTACAGCAGATGACGGAACTGCGGATGACAAAGAACCGGATCATCTGTACAGGACCACCGTAAAAGACGGACAGACGAGCTGCATAGTAACTCTTGAGAGAACATTCGATGATGTTACGATGCAGGGGGAGATAGAAGGACTGACATTTGACCGTAAGAACGGGAAGCTGCTCCTTCTTTACAACAGGGGTGCAAGGATAGTCTTAGGCATGCCGCAGGGCTTCTATGACGGTTATGACCGGGAAATATCCGAAGTATTTGAGTACGAAGTAAAATGAACATCAAAGAACACAAGATCATAAAAGTAACTACAAGCAAGACGGGTAAGTATATAAAGAACTTTCTGATGTTCCTTAATAACATACTTATCCTTTTCAGGCAGAACTTTAAAGAGCTCATGCTCTTTCTTTTGTTCTGCACGGTTTTTTCGGCCACGGCTACCTTCTTCCTGAAGCAGCTCCTTTTGGATGCCATGATGAAGGTCAGCGGAACGACATTTATCGCGACAGTCAACTGGAGGACGGTATTCTTCCATCCGGCATCCATTCTGCTGATGCTCGTTTTCGGCATTGTCATCACCTTGTTCTCTTTGTTTGAGATCGCGGGACTACTGCATGCTTTCTCGATGTCCCAGATAGGTCTTGATACCAATCTTACAAGTATGTTCATGGCGGGACTCAGGGCTTGCAAAAAAGCGCTTCATCCGCAGAACTGGCTGCTCATGCTGTTCCTTCTGGTGTTGTTCCCGCTTACGAAAGTAATGCCGCTTTCCGGCTCGACGTTTAAGCTTATCCTGCCGGGTTTTGTCAATCAGACGATCGATTACACAAGCTCTCTGAGCATTCTTTATAATGTGATCTATTTCGGCCTTATCCTTTTCCTTACTCTGTATGTCTTCTCGATAAACAGTTTTGTAATGCAGAAGAACTCTTTCATTAAAAGCTGCACACAGTCTAGAAAACTCGTACAGGGTCATTTCATCGAGACGCTTCTTACTTTTGTCTTTTTGACTGCAATCCTGAATTTCCTTATAAACGCTGTGTCTTCGGCCGTTGTAGTCAACGCGAAAGAGTTTGTCTCGTTCGTTCAGCGCAACAAAGGAAATATTGTTGCCAAGTCAGATGATGTCGGAACTTACACATACGTAATGAGACAGATCCTCAAGAGTTATATCTCACCGGTCATCAACAACGCTGCCGTAACCGTTCTGTTCTACAGATATATTGAAGAGAAGGGTGACCTCAGGGCGTTGTCTGCAGATACGTTCAAATCGGCAAAGTCTTCCACAAAGATGTCCATCTCGTTTATCGTCGTCGTAACGGCATTTTTCCTTACGGCAGTCTTTGTATTGTTCAATAAGTACTCGTTCCTTTATGAAGATGTAAGCAAGCCCTTAGTATGCGCACACAGGGGAGACAACGTGAATGCCCCCGAGAATACTCTGCCTGCGTTCGAGCTTGCGGCCAGCGAGAGTCTTAAATGGATAGAACTCGATGTCCATCAGACTTCCGACGGAGTTATAGTCTGCAATCACGATTCCACCATCAAGAGAACAGCCGGTCAGAATATGGCGATACATGACCATACATACGCAGAACTCTCACAGTATGAGTTAGGTCCCTGGATGCCCGGCAACTATGAGCATGTTAAGATGACGACTTTAAGAGAGGCTCTTGAGCTTGCGAAAAAGACCAATATGAATGTCCAGGTTGAACTTAAAGGACACTCAAAGGATCCCAGATTCGAAGAGAACGTGCTCAAGGTCATCAATGAGACCGAAATGCGCGACAATGTCATGATTATCGCTCAGAACGCAAAAAGACTGCAGCGCATCAAAGAGCTTGATCCCGAGATCACAAAGGGATACTGCATGGTCATTGCCGTCGGTAATCTGAATGATATCGATTACACTGACAATATCACGATCGAAGAGACGAATGTCACACCCGAACTGGTCCGCGAAATGCATGCTCAGGGCAAGAAGGTATTCTGCTGGACCGTCGATCTTGATGACACGGTTCAGTATCTTGTCAGCTGCGGAGTGGATGTTATCGGAACGGACAATCCGATGCTGATAAGCAACGCTGTTGAAAAGGCCGACTGTAAAGGCGGTGTGGCAAGAGTGTTCCACATCATCATGCACATTATCGCAACAATGGATAAATAAGCAGATCAGGCAGCTTTAAAGATAACGACCTCAACCGTTGAATCTACAATGTTGACGCTGACTTCATCGGCGATGTTCGCGACGATGGATTTCTCCAGCTCGTCCTTTGCTTCTTCCTTGTCAGATGAATTTGCGTTGACGGAAGCTGCATATGTCTTCATTGACCACGAATAAGCTCCGGAATAGTAAGTGCCCATAGGCGAACCCAAAGACATAAGAGACATTGCTTCATCTGTAAGCATCTTTGTCTCCGGATCAGAGGGGAGCGTTACGGAAGCTATCATCTCACGGATCCTGCCGATCAGGCCCTTGGCAGCCGAATTCTTGCCGGAAGTTGAGACAGAGAGGAGTTCCTTTTTTGTCTGCTGGTCCATGGGGATCTCGGTCTTAAGGTGGATCTCGATATTCTTGTCATTGGTCTCAAGCCAGAAGTCACCCGGAAACATGCCGGTGAAGGGTCTTATAAGTTCTACGATCTCTTCTGAGAGCAGACGCAGATGAAGGCTGTTCTTTTTATCGAGTCCGCAGTAAGCGGCAGTCCTTTCAGTAAGATCCAATGCTTTTTCTCTTCCGTCTTTACCGGAAAACACATCGATTATCTCAGTTTTCATCAGAAAACCTCCTAAGAATACTTTTAGACAGATTATAACGCATTATTTCAGGTCAGGTTTATCAGATTATGTGCGTGATATAATATGCATGGCTTTATTTGCAGTTAATGGAGATTAAAATTCAATAGAAGAGAGGGCACATCTATGAATCCGAATCTTGCTAAGAGAAATGAACTTCTGGCACAGAAGACCATCGCAGGACTTAAGTCACGCAATATGGACGGTTACTATGCCGCAAGCAAAGAAGATGCTTTGAAGATCGCACTCGGCCTGATCCCCGAAGGCAGCTCGATCTCGATGGGCGGCGCCATGAGCGTTCATGAGATTGGTCTGTCGGATGCTCTCAAGGCCGGAAACTATAATTTTATCGACCGTGATGCATATGAAGATAAGAGGCAGGCTATGCTTTTGGCATACGATGCCGATTTCTTCCTGTCGAGCGTTAACGCAATGACAGATGACGGAGTTCTTGTAAACATTGACGGCAACGCGAACAGGGTTTCCGCGATCGCGCAGGGCCCGAAGCACGTTATCTTCGTAGTCGGAATGAACAAGGTCTGCTGTGATGTCGATGCCGCCATGAAGCGCGCAAGAAACATAGCCGCTCCCGCAAATGTTCAGCGTTTCGGCCTTTCGACACCATGCGCTTCAAAGGGAACATGCTTCAACTGCAAATCACCCGATACCATCTGCTGCCAGATCCTGATAACACGCTTTTCGCGTCATCCGGGAAGGATCAGTGTCATCCTGGTAAATGACGATCTCGGTTTCTGATTTAAGATTGATTTAAGAAGTATATAAGTCTTATATAAATCATTTTCTCCTTTGGTCTTTTAGTATGTGGGCATAACAAATATGCGTGCAGTAAGCCAAAGGAGATATTATATGAGCAGAAAAACACTTAGAGAATTCGGTAAGAAAAAAGATATCGGAATGTCGCTTTTATGGTATGCCGTCAGCTATGTTGTTGTTACATGGGTCGGTATCGGACATACGATATTCAATATACTTGTTCTCGGCATGAGCGGTATGTCTGAGGGCCCCGGCCTCGGCATGGGATATGAGATGACAAAGCCCTGGCATCCTTTATATAACATTATCCTTTTTACTTTGTTCGGTCTGCTGTACTTAAGAAAAGTAAAAGATCTCACGCTTAAGAAAGCCATGCTGACCGGCGCTTTGTGGGCAGGCATCAGCATACTGATTGACCTTGTCGGATGGGTGCTGATCAAGCATCCCTGGAGCCTTACGTTCAAGCAGTTCTATATCGATTACCAGCCCTGGATAACACTGGTCTACCTGGCAATGTTTATAGCTCCGGTTATAGGATTTTTCATAGTTAAGCAACACTCACGCTCAAAGTGTTGATTATCCTACATGGTGAGATGACATTGATGATTGGTCTGTTTCTCTTTCATTGACATAATCGGCTTGTTGATAAACCAAACACACTCAATAAGGAGAAACAACATATGATAAAGCTGATTGCCGTCACATTAGGAATAGCAACATTGGCCACGATGGCCGGATATGCTTCCGGCAAGGCCCTTTCAGTTCCGGTTCAGCCTGTATCCATAGCCTCTATGGATAAGGAGACATTCGATATAACTTCGACGACAACACCTGCCGATAACGGAAAAGAGAAGAAATCAGAACTCATTATCGATGTTACGGATGCTGTTGACAGAACTTTCGTGTATGACGGCGAAAAGCACAGCTTCAAGATCCCTAAGATCACGATAGCAGGCGTTAATACGGATGAGATAAACAAGACTATCAGAACGGAGATCGAGAAAGCATATTATGAAGGCGAAAACAAGGAAGTCTTCGATTCGAAGTACCAGTACTTTGTCAACAATAATCTGGTGTCGGTCATTGTTTCCAACGTGGACCTGTTTGGAAGCGAATTCGAATATCTCAAGGTTTTTAATATCGATGCGTCTACCGGCAAACTTATTACGGCCGACGAAGTCGTAAAGCTGGCCGGATTGACGGATGGAGAGTTTTTCGGCAAGGTAAAAGACATTTATTCTAAGTTCAACAATCTTCAGCTTAGTTTTGAAGGCATTGAAGAGGAAGACAGGATCGCTCTTGCCGAAAACTTCGAACAGATCTCTTATCAGTTTGTTCAGCCTTACATCGGTTCCGACGGCAAGCTCTGCTTTGTAGGAGATGTCTTCTGCACAGGCGGTTCCGGTGTGGCTTTTGAGAATTTTGAAGTTAACTGATCAATAACCGGTAACTGATTAATAATGATACAGCAGCGGAGATTTCTCCGCTGTTTTTTTGTGACATATCTATGCCATATCATTCGTGTATGATATTTTTTAGAAAGAACTTGCCGGTAACTGATATTGCTTTGTGAGGACAAATTATGGGAAAACGGTTGAAGATTACGGCTATAGTCATTGTATTTGCCGCCTTCTGTCTTATCGGCTGCACGGTTTCATTCAAATATGAGTCAGTTATTAAGGCGGCCAGAGCACGCGGCATAAAACCTGTGGTTTTAACGGTGTTTGAGAAGTATCAGAAAGGCGGGGAATTTGAAGGAGTGGACGCAGAAAAGAGCCGGCATTATTACTTTGTTTCCAAAGACAACACGGAAGCAAACAGCATCTATGTCAGGTACTTCCGTTTGGACGACGATAGTAATGTGAATGTGGATGTTCTGGCCTGCTGTGCTGATGATGAAGACGGCATTTTGTATTTCCGTACAGCAAGTGAGGAAGATGCCAAGAAGATCTTTGATGAGTGGGAGACCTCCTTAAAAGAAGATTATGAAAAAACTTCGTACGGAAGCAAGAATGGCTACGTATATATTGTTGGCAGCAATAATGGAACGGAGGATCCGTACGACCGTTCTGATATCGGAATATACAGAAAAGGGAAGGATGTTTTTATAGTCGGAGAATCGTACGATAGTCAAAATGCGAAAGAAGACTCATTCTTTGAAAGCCTCGGCCTTGTAAAACCTGCAGATGTAATAAAATGAGGAGCATTTGTCTTATGAAAAAGTTCAATAGAAAGGGTATGTCACTTGCCGAACTTTTGGTCGTAATAGCGATCGGAGCCATCATTACGATAATCGTCGTAGCGATCCTAATCAAAGTCTATAACGGCTTGCCGTGGGATATGCTCGAGTGATCTTATATTTGAGAAACGTTGGCCATAATCAATATGAGCGGGGATTTCCCCGCTTTTTTCAAAAATGTTTTCCCGTGTCATACCGTAGTCATATCGTTCGTGTATTATGTGACCAAGGAGAATGAAAGATATGGCTTACAGATTACTGATCGTTGAAGATTCACCGGAACTGCTGGAGATCATGAGCGACTTCTATCGCGAGGAAGGCGCCGGACTTTGGACAGTTGATACCGCCACAAACGGTAATGATGCCTTGGCCAGGGTATCAGAGGAATCCTACGATCTCATGATCCTGGACATAATGCTTCCCGGGGCTTCGGGATTTGATATCTGCAAGGCGGCACGCTCAAAGAGCGACTGCCCGATAATCTTCGTTACTGCCTTAAGCACCGATAACTTCATCTTAAAAGGTTATGAGACCGGAGGTGACGACTATGTCATCAAGCCGTTCTCCATAAGGCATCTCTACGCCAAGAGTCTTGCTCTGCTCAAGCGCGCAAGAAAGAGCGATGACGGTGAAGAGTTAAGGTGCGGCAATATCTCCCTTAACAAAAAGACCATGATGGTCAGGGTTAAGAGCAAGATAATAGACATTAAATCAAAAGAATATTTCCTTCTGCTTTATCTTCTCGAAAACAAAGAAGCCGTTCTGACAAGAAAGGCTATCCTGGAACACGTCTGGTGCGACGATCTTGATGTAAGCGACAGGATCGTTGACAGCACAATAAAACGGCTCAGGGATTGTTTGGGAGAAGCATCAGGTCAGATCAAGACTGCGATCGGCAGGGGATACCGTATATCGGAGGAATAATAATGAAATCCCGCAAAGCAACCATAAAGAAACCTAAATTCCTGGTGTCGTATTTCATCAGCGTGATCGTTTTGCTGGCCGTTTTTACGACCGCAGGCGTGATATATTTTATGCCCACATATTACGAGTATATATTCAACAGTATGGAAGCGGCTTTACAGCGTGAAGATGCAATCTACCATTACATTAAAGAAGGAATCGCCAATCCGGAACTGACAGCAACCGATCTTGTTGAGGCCAGACGGAGACTGATAGATCACTATTGTGAAACAGGCGAACGTTACGAGGTTATTGTAGACGGTAAATACAAGCTGGACACTTCCAGGACGGCAATACTTGACCATACTTACATAGCTGAAGACGGTGAAGAATCGAGAGTCTATCTCCAGCTGGCTGACAGAGAGTACCTGAAGTATTTTGACACCCCTGAAGTTCAGGGCAAGAGTTTTATTGATAATAACTACTCCGGGTATTTCGTACAAGATTCCAAGATTGCATTTGAATGTATGGAGTATTATGCGGATCTTGGCAAAGGCGTATTCATACCGGTAAGTGTCACGATACTGAATGCATATGGTGATCCCACAGACGTTTCTTTCAAGACTGAACCAAAAGATACCGAAGGTATGATCCTCATAAATTCTGAACACGACGGTTTTACTTCTGCTCAAGGCATTGCCGCAGGAGATCCGTCTGCAGACGGAAGCCTGGAAAACATCGAGCATACCGAATATGAGTCCGGCAATACGTTTCACAGCTTTAACTGCAGGTGTACAGGTTCTGATACGATACCATTTAATACGGCATATAAGGATCAGCTCATCTTAGCTGTTGTGCTTATCTGCTGCGGCGCATTCATCTTTGCTTTCATTCCTGCAACCATCGTATATAACACAAGAAAGAGAAACTACGAGATATTTGAATACCGTCTGAAGACGACCAATGCGATGGCCCACGATCTCAAGACGCCGCTGGCTGCGATAGGCGGATATGCTGAAAGTCTTTCTTATCATATAGGCTCGGACAAGCAGGAATACTATGCGGAAAAGATTGAAGATAAGGTCTCGCAGATGACCGGCATGATCAACAACATCCTGGAGTTTTCCAAGTCCGAGGCTTTGACTGGAAAGGTCACCACTGCAGATACCGATATCGGTTCAGTCATAGCTGAAGTCATAGCTGACAATGAATGTAAGATAAGTTCCCGCGATCTGAAGGTGAATTACGATCAGAAGGAAGTTATAGTCAAGACTGATAAAGAGCTCTTCAAGCAGGCGCTGGACAATCTTATCGGAAATGCGGTCCTGCACAGTAAGGAAGGTACTGAGATAGATATCACCTGTGACAGCAAATCGGTTGTCATAGTCAACACTGCTGCAGAAAAGATCGATGATATAAAGAGTATACGTGAGCCTTTTGTCAAAGGAAGTGAATCACGCGGCGACAATGGCAGCGGTCTTGGTCTGGCAATCGCGGATAACAATCTGGCCATGCTTCGGTACAAACTTGAGATCAAGACCGAAGATGATAAGTTTTATGCGATAGTTAAGCTGAAATGACCGAATAAGTGATATTCATTATAAATGAAGAAGAGGCCTTCAATTAGAAGGCCTCTATTTTTGGATATAATATTAGATACAGTTTACCACGCATGAATTGCAAGTCACCACAGTTTATGAATTATCGCAGTCCATGGTATACCATTAGCATACGAAATAGATATCGAAAGATTAAAATAGAAAGGCAACAACCTGATTAGGGTTTTGTTAGTGAGGAGAGTTAGAAGATGTCTGAGATACTATACTACATAGGGAAAATGGATTTTATTCACCATTTTACCGGTTGGTTTATAATCCTGTTTTCCGTAATACTTTTGATCTGGCACCATATCCTGGTGAAAAAAGAAATGGGCACTAAGGCTTGGAGAATATGGAGTGTCCTGTGCTTTGTGCCGTTGATCATGAGTGCGGTGCACTTTTATCTCAACTGTTACAAGGGAAATGAATTGTTTTCTGTCAAAATGTACTTTCCCATGTATGCGGGAGCTTTTGCACTGATCGTTCTGTGTCTTCTTAGGAAGAAGAAACTTCTATACAAAATAGCAGCCGTTTTTACTGTTGCGGCATCGGTAATAGGTTTTGGTTATGTGGTCTTTGAACTTTGTGCCGATTACGATCTTCCGCATATAGGCAACTACTCGAGATGCGGATATGTTGAGAGCTTCGACAGGATAATGTCTGACATGAAGAAGAATTATGTGTTGAATGACTGGAAAGAGATCGATTATGACAAGATCAGAGCCGAACTCATGCCGAGGGTCGAAGAGGCTGAAAAGAATCATGATTCCAAGGCATATTACAAGGTGCTGGTTGAGTATTTAAGCAATTTCCATGATGGCCATATAGGCCTTGCCAGCTTTTCAAATGCCGGTTCAGATATTGCATTAAAAGCTGAAAAGGAATTGGCGGGAAATGATTACGGCTTTGCGCTTTGTACTGTTGACAGTGGTGAGACGATCGCTGTTCTGGTCGAGGAAGGAAGCGCAGCCGAGAAAGCAGGTATCCGCTCCGGAACCGTTATCACAAAGTGGAATGGCGTGAACATTGATAAAGCCATCGAAGAGGCCGATTATACGCTTGGTAAGGAAGCTCCGGTAAAGGCGAATTTTGACAGGGTAAAGGCCATGTATTTTCCCGGTCTTTCCGAAGGAACAGTCGAAGTCACGTTTATCGGCTCCGATTCAACCGAAAAGACGGTATCACTCGAAAGTATCGGCAATTATTCAAAAAGACTTATCGCTGCGCTCGGGAGCTTTAATCACGAAGGGCTTTTAGCAACTTTGGATGTTGAGAAATTCAAGAAAATGTCACCGGAAGAGCAGGATGCATTACGTGAAAGATACAGAAAGGAAAGAGAAAACTACCGTGCAGAAATGGTCTCGGAAGATTGCGGATATATAGTTTTCAACAGCGAAGTCTACGATACAGTAGGTGATGTAATAGCCGTTGCCAAGGATAAGTATCCTGAGATAAAGGAGATGGTCAATTCAAGACTGAAAGACATGCAGTCACAGGGAATGAAGCGCCTGATCATCGACGCCAGAAATAACACAGGCGGACTGCCGCTTATCTTGTGTGAACTTGTTTCATTGTTTACAGACCATGAGATCAATATGGATTTCAGATGCAACCAGCAAAGAAAAGTCAAAGTTGACGGAAGATGGAAGGATCTGGATGTTATCGTGCTGACAAACATGAATTGCTGCAGCAGCGGTGACGGCCTTATATATGCATTCCTGCAGTGCCCCAACGTTACGGTTATGGGAATGACTGCTTCTATGGGTATTTATCAGGCGGTTGGCGGCTCTTGTATAACATCTGATTCGGAATTCATAATTACTTATCCGATAGTCCCGTCAGTCGATTCAAACGGGATAACCATGATAGACACCAAGCCTGACAGATTATCAAGGGTTCCCATTGATGTGACGATCCCTGTAACGGCAAAAGCTTGTGAGACAATTTTTGACGTAAACAGCACTAGGGATTACGAGGTCGAATTTGCACTCGCGTATTTTGCCACCAACCGCAAAAATAAGGATTAAAAACAAAATTACAAACAATAAGATACTTCTGTAACCAATTTGCGCGCGTATACATGAAAAAACCAATTGTTCGAAGCTAAGAACAATTGGTTTTTTGAATTTGGTGGAGCATACGGGACTTGAACCCGTGACCCCCACACTGCCAGTGTGATGCGCTCCCACTGCGCTAATGCCCCGTGCAGTAAACATTATACACGAATCTTATAGATTGGCTATAACTTTTTAGAGCACGGGTATAGAGGCCTTCCTTTGTGCTATAATTTTCTAGCAATATGCATTGTGGAGGTTTAAGAGTATGAGTATCAAAACCGGCGAATTAGTATCAGCAAGCAATCCCGAACTTAAGGCACAGACGTTCACCATGACCATGGAAGGCGGTTATGAGGCGACCGTAATGACATACGGAGCCGTTATCATCGATCTTATCGTACCTGATAAGGACGGAAAGCCCACAGATATCATGCTCGGCTGCAAGGGCCTTGATGAGTACAGGGGGAACGGTGCAAACCACGGAGCAGTCATCGGACGTTCTGCCAACAGGATCAAGGACGCTTCTTTTGTTATCAACGGCGTTAAGTACCAGATCCCCAAGAATGAAGGAGAGAACAACCTCCACTCGGGCAACCCCGGTTATCAGAATGTTTTCTGGGACGGAAAGGTCCTTTCAGAGGAAGAAGCAGACAGCATGATCCTTGATTCCGGCATCGCAGGCATTCCCGGATGTGTCGGCGAAGCGGTCCTTCTCAGCTATGAGAGCCCCGACGGAGCTACAGGTTTCCCCGGAAACCTCTATACCAAAGTGCTTTACGCTTGGCTCGAAGACAAGACATTCCTCATCCTCTATTACGGAAAGAGCGACAAGGATACTGTTTTCGCTCCCACAAACCATGCATACTTCAATCTCAGAGGTGAGGCTGCCGAGGGTACTGTTAACAACGACCTCATCATGATCAACTCCGACAAGATCACCATCAAGGACGATATGAACGTTCCTACAGGCGAGCTCAAGGATGTTGAGGGAACCGTTTTCGACTGCAGGGAATACCGTTTCATCGGCGAACTTAATGACAGTGACGATCACCAGATGGTCATCTCCAAGGGCATCGACCAGAATTTCTGCCTTAATACGACAGCAGGCACATTCTCATTTGCCGCTGCTGTTACTGCACCTGAGTCCGGAATCACTATGGAGTGCTTAACAGATCTTCCCGGCATCCAGATCTATGCAGGAAACAACTTGGGAAGCCCGCTCGACATCAAGACAACAAAGGCATACGGCCAGTACGACGCTATCTGTCTTGAGGCCCAGATGGTACCTAATGCCGTTAACCTTGAAGGCTTTGCTTCTCCTGTCATCAAGGCAGGTAAGAAGGTATACCACGCCTGCGGAAACAGATTCGTCTGATCCGATAAACCGGAATAAATACTATAAGACCTTGCAAGCCGGCTCTGGCTGCAAGGTCTTTTTTTATGTCTTGATCTTATGTTTTGTGATCAGTTTCTGCAAAAGGTAAAACAGTACTGAGACAGCTAAAGCTGTTATAAGGATAATTGATGTTCTTATGTAGATGTTTATGTTTTCGAGAATTCCGTATTGAAGGAAGATCCTGATAATGAAGTGATGGACTATGAAGAACTGGAATTGGATCTTTCCGAATAAGCAGAAAGGTTTCAGTGCCAAAAACTTACTGATAAGGCCTGTATTGCATGCAAATAGGATTATGATGGGCAGATAGACCGGCGGCGTCAGGCTGTGTGACACTTTATTGGAGACGAAAAAAAGGAACCATTCCAGAGCAAGGATATATACAAGTTCAGCGATCGTCATTACCAGAACGCCTGTTCGGGCATTCATTCTCCTGATCCTGGCGTCGAAAAACTGATATAAGGGGACGGTCAGGATCCCCATATAGAATTCAAGCGCCCTTATCGGAGGGAATGAATATGTGTTAAACCACGAAAATGTTTTGGGATAGAACCAGCAGAGGTCATTTAATATGTTCCTGATAAGAAACGCGGCAATAAACGCAAGAATGATGTATTTCCTGCTCCTTCTGATAGTCTTTAAAAGAAACGGCGAGAGGAAATAACAGAAGAGAAGGGCAGACAGGAACCAGCTTACTCCGTTGAACGACATATATACATCCGGATCAGGATGCCACGCCTGGAGCAGCAACAGATTCAGGATAAGATTAATTACAGTTCCATGTGTAATGACAAGATCTGATAAGAACACGAGCCAAAGCAAAGTGAAAAGCGCATGAAGAGGCCAGAATGCCTTGAGTTTCTTCCGGCAGAATCTGAACGGAGCTTTCCATGAGCTTTCGGCAATATCAGGCTTTCGCAAGCTGGAATAACCGGTCAGAAATCCGGAACAGATGAATAACAGCTGGCACATCTGGGCGCCGATATCAAAATCAGGCTTAGAGATCGGGGCATGCCACCAGAAGATCATTAGAAGAGCAACAGCTTTAAGCCCTGTGATAGAGTCTATTCTCGGTAGATAAGTTGTTTTGCGGTCGGAAAGCAGGTTCATTGTTTTTTGCTCTATTCATAAGGATTATATATTCAAAAGTATAGTTCAGGTGATAATACTTTTAAATATGCCGGCAAGATTAAAACAGGTATTGGAATTCTTGCCACACTTGCGATACAATTACATATTTATAAGTTTCTTTAAGAAAGAAGGCATGTTCTATGGAAAAGAAGAATCTTGACTGGTCAAACTTGACCTTCTCTTATCAGAAGACAGATAAGAGATTCGTAGCTAACTACACAAACGGCGCATGGGACGAAGGCGCGCTTATCGATGACGATATGATCGTCATGAGCGAAGACGCAGGCGTTCTCCAGTATGCTCAGACAGTATTTGAAGGCCTTAAGGCTTATGAGACAGTTGACGGCAGAATCGTTACTTTCCGTCCTGAC
>JAEEGJ010010149.1_pt1 | contig 24705 bp, 17 predicted proteins | sample 8958761 | NCBI WGS metagenome assembly JAEEGJ01 (sample SAMN16246546, study PRJNA631951) | gut metagenome | biome: gut microbiome; feature: rumen; material: RS-attached | host: Bos | place: Iran: Karaj | collected 2018-10 | reverse complement strand
GGGCCTTGCCGACGTTGATCGGGCCGCCGTCGTTGTGGCCGAACTGGATCAGCACGAAGTCGCCGGGCTGCAGGGCGTCGTAGACGACGTTCCAGCGGCCCTCGTTGAGGAAGGTGCGGGCGCTGCGGCCGGCCTTGGCGTGGTTGTCCACGGTGGCCTTGCGCGGGTTGACGTAGTCGGCGAAGACCTGGCCCCAGCCGACCTGGCCGCTGACCTCGGAATTGTCGATCTTGCCGGTGGAGTCGCCGATCACGAAGATGACGGGCTTGCCCGGCTCGCGGGCGGCGCTCTGGTAATGCTTCTCGGGCAGCAGGTACGAGGACAGGCCGATGTCCGGGCGCTTGCGCAGCTCCTCGACGAAGGTCTCGGCGTTGATCACGGCGCCGAAGGAACTGGCGTGGATGCCGTCGCTGAAGAAGAGGTAGTCGACCTTGCGCGGGTCGAACACCTCGTCGAATTTGTGGCGGATGGCGGCGTTGAAGTCGATGAAGGGGACGCCCTTCTCTTCTGCGATCGTGCGGATCACTTCAGTGTTGCGGTCCGGGTTGATCTTGCCGTCCTGGCCGCGGCCGCTGCGGGAGGTCAGGGAGAGCAGCAGCGGGTTGGCGCCCTTGGCGCGGATCTCATCGATGTAGATCCGCAGGTATTCACCATAGGTGTAGACCCGCTCGCGGGTGCCGCTGCCGGGGAGGATCACTTCCGTGAATTCCTTGCCGGTGCCGGGGAGGATCCCGCGGAAGCGGCCGCTGTTCATCTCGCGTCCGCCATACTGGTCGTTGTGGCCGAGCTGGATGATCACCCAGTCACCGGGCTTCACGGCGCGGAGCATCGGGAAGAACCAGTTCTTGAACCAGCTGCGCGTGCTCTCGCCGCCGAGGGCGTGGTTCTCGACGGTGATCCGGTCCGTATCGAAATAGTTCTCGATGAAATACCCCCAGCCCCACTGGCCGTTGTCGCCGTTGCCGGCCACTTCGGTGCGCATCGTGGAGTCGCCGACCAGGAAGAGGATGGGATTGCTTCCTTTGCGGCGCGTGCCGGCGACGGGCCGCTCGCTGCGGGCGGTGTTGATGCTGTCGATGGCAGCGTCGACCTTGAGGCTGTCGGAGTCGATGGGGTAGTAGCGCTGGCGCCGGGGAGCCTGCTGGGGCTGCTGGCCCTGCGGGGCCGGCATCGGAGCGACAGGCTGGAGAACCGTGTACTGGTTGGCCAGGACCATCTTGCCGGTCCGCGGCGGAAGTTTGCGATAGAGTGCGTCAGGGTCGAGGATGCCCGTCTGGGCGGAACAGATGCCGCCCAGCAGGAGGGCGCATGCCGTAAAGAGGAGTGGAAGCTGTTTCATTATGCGGTTGTTTGGTATTTCGGACAAGCTATACAAAGTAAGCGAAAAAAACCGAAAAACCAATGAAACCGTCAGCCCTTGATATCGATATTGAAGCCCTCGTCGATGAGGGGTTGCACGAGTGCGTGCATCTGTGCGGCCGTGAACTTCTCCAGCCCCTGGGCCGGAGTGGGCCGGTCGATGGTGTAGACCATGACCTTGCGGGGCCTGAGGTCCCGGACGATGTCCATCCAGCCCTCCAGGACTTCCGGGCTGGAGGAGTCGAAGTCCGGGCTGCGCAGGAACATCGTCTGCAGCACGAAGTTCCCTTCGAAGCCGCGCAGGGCTTCTAGCACCCGCTCCAGACGGTATCCGGGGGCGGGATTGTCGATCTTCGCGATCAGTCCGTCCGTCGGGGCGTCGATCTTGAGGATGGGATTGTCCACACGCTTCAGGGCGGCGGCGATCTCGGGCACGTGCACGCGTGTGGCGTTGGACAGGACGGAGACCTTGGCGTCGGGGTAGTAGGCGTCGCGGAGCCGGAGCGTGTCGTCGATGATCCGGGGGAACTCCGGGTTGAGGGTCGGTTCGCCGTCTCCGGAGAAGGTGATGGAGTCGATCGGGGTCCCTTCCAGCAGGCAGGCGGCCAGTTTGTCCTCCAGGGCGGTGCGGACCTCGGCGGCCGTGGGCAGGACCTGGTCCTCCCGGCCGTCCTTGTTCCACCCGCACTCGCAGTAGATGCAGTCGAAGGTGCAGAACTTGCCGTGGCGCGGCAGCAGGTTGATGCCGAGCGAGGATCCCAGCCGGCGGCTGCGGATCGGACCGAATACCGTTTCTTCGCGAATCATCTTTTCCGTGTATATCCTGCGACAAATTTATAAAACATTTCGTAACTTCGTGCCCACAATTCCAACTAGCGTTATGAAAGCCATCCTCAGCACAGATTTCCATTTCCCCGGACAGGTTGCCAAGTACACCGGCAAGGTCCGTGATGTCTACAGCATCGGCCCTGATTATCTCGTGATGGTCGCCACCGACCGCATCTCCGCCTTCGACGTGGTGCTCCCGAAGGGCATTCCCTACAAGGGACAGGTGCTCAACCAGATTGCCTCGAAGTTCCTCGACGCCACGGCCGACATCCTTCCGAACTGGAAGATCGCCGAGGTCGATCCGATGGCCACGATCGGCTGGCGCTGCGAGCCCTTCAAGGTGGAGATGGTCATCCGCGGCTACCTGACGGGCCACGCCTGGCGCGAGTACAAGTCCGGCAAGCGCAGCCTGTGCGGCGTCGCCCTCCCGGACGGGATGGTCGAGAACCAGCGCTTCCCCGAGCCCATCATCACCCCGACCACCAAGGCCGCCGAGGGGCATGACGAGGATATCAGCAAGGAAGAGATCATCGCCCAGGGCATCGTGTCCCGCGAGGACTACGAGCAGCTCGAAGCCTACACCCGCGCCCTTTTCGCGCGCGGCACGGAGATCGCGGCCGGCAAGGGCCTGATCCTCGTGGACACCAAATACGAATTCGGCAAGCGCGACGGCCGCATCATCCTGATGGACGAGATCCACACGCCCGATTCTTCCCGCTACTTCTACGCGGAGGGGTATGAGGAGCGCCTCGCCAAGGGCGAGCGCCAGAAGCAGCTCTCCAAGGAGTTCGTGCGCGAATGGCTCATGGCCGGCGGTTTCCAGGGGCAGGCCGGGCAGCAGGTCCCGGAGATGACCGACTCGGTCGTCGCCGGCATCACCGACCGGTACGTCGAGCTCTACGAGCACATCACCGGTGAGAAGTTCGTCCCCGCTTCCGAAGCCGACGCGTCTGCCCGCATCGAAGCCAACATCCTGGATTTCCTGAAGAAATAGCGGACTGCTGATCGGCGGACAGCGGAGCGGAAATTGGTTTTTCGGCAAACCTGTCCGAAAAATAATTTCCGGCCGCCCGTCTGGAAGACTCCGCCGGCCAGCAGGTTGTGATTTAATGGATAAAGAATTGTAAATCAAAAGAATATGATTGAGCGTTATTCCAGAAAGGTGATGCGGGACGTCTGGACCGAGGAGAACAAGTTCAGCGCGTACCTGCAGGTCGAAATCCTCTCCTGCGAAGCCTGGAGCAAACTCGGCGTCATCCCGGCCGGAGACGTCGACAAGATCCGCGCAAAAGCCCGGTTCGAAGTCAAGCGCATCCAGGAGATCGAAGAACAGACCCGCCACGACGTGGTAGCCTTTACGCGCGCCGTGAGCGAAAGCCTGGGCGAAGAACGCAAGTGGGTCCACTACGGCCTGACTTCCACGGACGTGGTGGACACCGCCAACGGCTTCCTGATCAAGCAGGCGGACGCCATCCTGCTGAAAGACCTCGAAGACTTCCTCGCCGTCCTGAAAAAACGCGCCCTCGAATTCAAGGACACCCCCTGCATCGGCCGCACGCACGGCATCCACGCCGACATCACCAGTTTCGGCCTCAAGTGGGCGCTCTGGTATGAAGAGATGAAGCGCAACATCGAGCGCTTCAAATACGCTTCCGCCGGGGTCGAAGCCGGCAAGATGAGCGGCGCCGTGGGCAATTTCGCCAACATCCCGCCTTTCATCCAGGACTACGTCTGCGACAAACTCGGCATCCACTCCGCCGACATCTCCACGCAGGTGCTCCAGCGTGACCGCCACGCCTTCTACATCGCCACGCTCGCCGTCATCGCTTCCACCCTGGAGCAGATGGCCTTTGAGGTCCGCAACCTCCAACGTACCGAAGTCCGCGAAGCCGAAGAAGCTTTCCGCAAGGGCCAGAAGGGCTCCAGCGCCATGCCGCACAAGCGCAATCCGATCAGCAGCGAGAACATCTGCGGCTGCGCCCGCGTGATGCGCGGCTATATGTCCGCCTCCTGCGAGAACGTCGCCCTGTGGCACGAGCGGGACATCTCCCACTCCTCCACCGAGCGCATCATCCTCCCGGACGCCACGGAACTGCTGGACTACATGCTCACGCGCTTCAAGGGGATCCTCGAGAACCTCACGGTCTATCCCGAAAACATGATCAAGAACATCTGGCGCACCAACGGCGTGATCTTCGCCCAGCGCGTGATGAACGCCCTGATCGGCAAGGGACTCTCCCGCGAGGAGGCTTATGACACCGTCCAGCCCATCGCGATGAAGGCCTGGTCGGAAGGCCTGAACTATCAGGAACTGCTGCTCGCCGACGCCAAGGTCATGGGGCTTCTTGCAAAAGAAGAAGTCGAGGGATGCTTCACCCTCGACTACTACTTCAAGAACGTCGACTACATCTTCAAGCGCGTCGGCATTTTGTAGCTGCCTGCGTTATTATTCGGATTCGAAGATTCTCACGCTGACCTTGGCGTACAGTTCGTCCTGCTGATCCTCTTTCAGATCGGCGAAGGGTTTCCCATACTGCCTCATCGCAAGGTCGTTGCGCACGGAGACGAACGCGTCGTGGAGTGACTGCACTGCGGCGGAATAGGCACCATAAGAAGCCCCGTTGTCGGATATGAAGAAAAACGAGATTCCGTTGTTTTTCTCGATGTCTTTCTTTGCCTGGGCAAACAGCTCTTCCTGGCGGATCACGTTGATGTCTTTCTGTCCGCCCGGCCCGACATACAACAACTTGTCAAGACTGTTGAGCCGAACATGGACGTCGCCTTCTTTGGAATGATTTATAAACCCGGTAAGGCCTTCCCCGGGCTCGGTCGGGCTAAGTTTCCGCTGGACTTCCACGCTCGGTTTGCATTTATACTGAATCCGCAGTGATCCGACCTTCCGGAGTTCTTTTTTCACGTCCTGGATGACGCCCACTTTTACCTCCGGGCTGCCGACGATGTCCACATAGTTGAACTGCATTTCACGGTGTGCTTCGGTCACTTTCCGGCCGATCTCCCCGAAACTGACTCTCTCGCCGTTGACAAAAAAAGCGGGTTCTTTTCCCTCCTGCGTGACCTGAAGGATGATCGCCACGTGTTCGATGGAGTAAGTAGTTTGAGAATTATCACTAACTCTGTAGTCAGTGACGGCCTGTGCGTTGCAGACCAGGCCCGCTGCGATGAGCGGGATGACATAGAGGGCTCTCAGCCCCCGCCATTTCACACTTTTTTGTTTGGACATCATAGTAATTCGATTTTTAAGGATACTGTGATTAAAGCTGTTGGTGATAGAGTAGCCGCTCGCACTGACAGCTTTTCTTATGAGTGAGTATTGGTATTCCTTGATATCTGCGCCTTTGCGCAATACGGCGTCGTCCGCTTCGTACTCGTATACCGCGCGCAGGTCATCCTTGAGTATGCGCATGACAGGGTTGAACCATTGGAGCGCAGACAGGATGTTAATAATCAGCAGTTCCCGCGCGTGCCCAAGGTCAATGTGCGCGCGCTCATGATTGACAATATGGTTGTTGCCGCAGTCCTGGCGCGAGAGGACGATCCACTTCATCCAGCTGAATGAGGCGAGGTCGCGGTCGATGACGACCAAGGTCGTGCCGTCTTCCTGCGGATGTTTCTCGCCGGAACGGATGATGCGGGAGACCAGGATCATCTCGACGACCATTCTGATGAGACAGAATACGATGCCGGCGACGTACAAGAGCACCAGGGCAATGAGCCACCAGTTCCCTTGTGAGCCCGCGGCTGCCGGCATCTCCGCCGCGGCTCCTGTCGCTTCCTGCGTCAGTTCCGAGAGGCCCGGCAACAGTTCCGGCGTGGCGGCGCCGGCGGCCACCTCCACCGTCCGGTGGTAAGTAAGCACGCAGAACGGCAGGACAAAAGATACCAGTACGCTGCCGACAAGCACGATTCGGTTGAGCCGGTGGAGCGTCTCGCGGCTCAGCAGGACGCGGTAGCAGATGTAGAACACAGCCAGCAGCAACGCCACTTTGGCTTCGTATAAGATTAAACTCAACATGGCGATTATTGATTATTCTGCTCGATGAGTTCGATGATCTCTTTCAATTCGTTCAACCCCATCTTCTTGTCCTCGACAAAATGGAGGACAAGGCTGGAGTATGACTTGCCGTAGTATTTGTCCACGACATCGCCGATGGTAATGCCGTGGTAGTCGCGCTCGCTGATGGCAGCTTTATATAGAAAGGTGTTCGCGATCGGACGCCGCTGCAGGAAACCTTTCTCCTCGAGAATCCCGACCTGCTTGGATACGGTGGTATAGCCGGGTCTGGGCTCCGGGAACGAATCGACCAGTTCGCGGATGCATAGTTCTCCTTTCTGCCAGAAGAGGTTCATGATTTCTTCTTCTTTTGGCGTGAGTTTCTGTTTCATAATAGCGCAGATTCAATGTTCAACAGCAAAGATAGAACATTTTTTCAAACTAAGAAATCTTTTCGTAGTTTTTCTTACTAAAATTCTTTATTCTCCGATTTGTTTTCTAAGTCGTGGGATGCAACATGTTGATTTTCAGATCCGGCGAGCAAGAGTTATCCCCCGGCAGGCTTTTACCGAATGGTATGTTTTCAGCTTGCCGGGGGATAACTCTTGTCGACGGCTAACTACCGCAGGACGATCTCCTTGCGGTCGGGGCCGACGGAGATGATCTTGACCGGGCAGCCGGTCTGCTCCTCGATGAAGGAGACATAGTCCTTGAGCTGCTGCGGGAAGTCCTCGTACTTGCGCACACTGCAGATGTCGCAGTCCCAGCCCGGGAACTCCTTGTAGACCGGGGTGACCTCCTCTCCGCTCTCGAAGGGGAAATAATCCACCTGTTTTCCGCCGATTTCGTAGGCGGTCGCGACCTTGATGGTCTTGAAGCAGTTGAGCACGTCGGCCTTCATCATGATCAGTTCGCTCACACCGTTCATCATCACGGCGTACTTGAGTGCCACAAGGTCCAGCCAGCCGCAGCGGCGGGGCCGTCCCGTGGTGGCGCCGAATTCGTGGCCGATCTTGCGGAGGCTGTCGCCGGTCTCGTCGAAGAGCTCGGTGGGGAAGGGGCCGCTGCCAACGCGGGTGCAGTAAGCCTTGAAGATGCCCATCACCTTGCCGACGCGGTTCGGGGCGACGCCGAGGCCGGTGCATACGCCGGCGGTCATCGTATTGGAGGAGGTGACGAAGGGGTAGGTGCCGAAGTCGATGTCCAGCATCGATCCCTGGGCGCCCTCGGCGAGCACGGGGACGTCATCCTTGAGGTACTCGTTGACCACGAGTTCGCTCTCGATGAAACGGAAACGCTTCAGGGCCTCGACGGCCTGCATCCACTGCTTCTCGTATTCGGTGATGTCGTATTCGAAATCGTACTGCGCAAGCAGTCCGAAATGCTTCTGCTTCAGGGCGTCGTAGCGGGCCTGGAACTCCGGCGAGAGGATATCGCCGATGCGCAGGCCGTTGCGGCCGGTCTTGTCCATGTAGGTCGGTCCGATGCCCTTGAGGGTCGATCCGATCTTGGACTTACCCTTGGCGGCCTCGCTGGCGGCGTCGAGCATGCGGTGCGTGGGCAGGATGAGGTGGGCGCGCTTGGAGATCAGCAGCTTGTCGGTGATGCAGCCGGCCTTCTGCTCGATGGCGCGGATCTCGTCCATCAGGATCACGGGGTCGATCACCACGCCGTTGCCGATCACGTTGACGGAGTCCTGGCGGAAAATGCCGGAGGGGACGGTATGGAGCACGAAACCCTCCCCGTCGAAAACGAGGGAGTGCCCGGCGTTGGGGCCGCCCTGGAACCGGGCGATCACTTTGTATTTCGGGGTCAGGACATCGACCACCTTGCCTTTGCCTTCATCGCCCCACTGGAGCCCGAGCACGACGTCTATTTTCTTCATTACAACAATAATTAATGTTCAATTTTATTCCAAACGTTAAATTTAGCAAGAATTCACGACATAGGCAAACGCCCGGGCCGCTTTTTGATTTTTGTGTCCGATTGCTTATATTTGAACTATGAGAAAACGAATCCTTTTCCTGGTTGCCTTCCTGCTCTGCGGGACGGCATTCTGCGCGGAGCGCCTGCGCCAAGGTTTTGATTTTGACTGGAAGTTCACTTTGTCTGCGCCTCAAGGGGCCGAGCATCCCGGTTTTGACGATTCTTCGTGGGAGGATATCCAACTGCCCCACGACTGGAGCATCGGACTGCCGTATCTGGCTCCGCAGGAGGGCGGGAAGCCCTCGATGGGTTTCATGCAGGGCGGACTTGGATGGTACCGCAAGGTCTTCTCTGTCCCTGCCGGCTGGAGAGGCCGTCGGGTCAGTCTGGAATTCGACGGCGTCTATCACCGCGCTACGGTGTACGTCAACGGCCGGGAGGTGGGGTTCCATCCCTACGGGTATACGGCTTTTGCTTATGACATAACGGATTATCTGCTCCCCGGACAGGAGAATACCGTGGCGGTCAAGGTGGACCACACCGACTGCCCGACTTCGCGCTGGTACTCCGGCAGCGGCATCTACCGCCACGTCTGGCTGACCGTTACCGACCCCGTGCACGTGGGTCTCTGGGGCACATATGTGACGACCCCCTCGGTCAGCGCAGCGCAAGCTGCCGTGCGTGTGGCGACCACGCTGGTCAATGACGGCGTGAAGCCGGTGCAGGTCACGCTGACCAGCGAGCTCCGCGCCCCGTCCGGGATCGTCGTATCCAAGGCTGCCGCCAAGGCCAAGCTCCCTGCCGGCGGAGAACAGGTTCTGATACAGGATTTCTCGCTGGCCGCTCCGGCGCTCTGGGACATCGACGATCCGCAACTCTACACGTTGGTGACCACCGTCCGTCGGGGCGGGGCGGTCGTGGACCGCTACGAGACGCCTTTCGGCGTGCGGGACATCCGTTTCGACCCCGATAAAGGTTTTTTCCTCAATGGCCGGAGCGTCAAGATGAAGGGCGGGGACATCCACCAGGATGCCGGCTCGCTGGGAGCGGCAATCCCGGACCGTGCCCATGAGCGCCGCATCGCCTTGATGAAAGAGACGGGTTTCAATGCCATCCGCTGCAGCCACAATCCTCCCGCCCGGGAGTTCCTGGATGCGTGCGACCGGCTCGGGATGCTCGTGATCGACGAGTCTTTCGACAAATGGAAATCCGGGTACTACAGGCAGTGGTATGATGAATGGTGGGCGAAAGACCTTGCTTCGATGGTGCTGCGTGACCGCAACCATCCTTCTGTGGTGTTGTGGAGCGTGGGCAACGAGACCATGGAGCAGGGCGACCGGACGGGAGAAGGGGTTGCCCGCTTGCAGGCGCTGCGCGCAGAATGCGAACGGCTGGACCCGACCCGTAAGGTGGCCGTGACCACCTCGCCGGACTACAACCGGACTTACAACAAGAATGGTTTCAACGCTTCCGTGGAAGTTGTGGGATACAATTACCAGGAACCTTTCTTCGACGAAGACCACGCACAGTTCCCGGAGCGTATTATCTATGGCTCAGAGGTCTTCCCTTATTATTCAGCCGGACATGAACGGATGCGTGAATACAACGAGCGCAACCCCTGGTACGACTATGCCTCCCGGGATTTCATCTTCGGTTACTTCATGTGGGCGGCGATCGACTACTGGGGTGAGTCCTCGGGCTGGCCGAGCAAGGGCTGGCCGACCGGCATCTATGACATGATGATGCAGGAGAAGCCGCAGGCTTCGTTTTTCCGTGCTGTCTGGAAGGACGATCCGGTCGTAAAGATCGCGGTGCGGGACCCGTCGGCTCCGCTGGACCGCGGCAAGGACATGTGGACCTGGCCGCTGCTGGTCTCGCACTGGAATTTCCCGCGCCACGACAATCCGCAGATGATGCAGGTCGACGTCTTCTCCAACTGTGAGCGTGTGGAACTCTTCGTCGGCGGCGTGTCGCTGGGCGTGCGCCGTACGGCTGACTTCCCGAACAATACGGTCGTCTGGCATACGCCCTATAAACCGGGCGCTGTCGTAGCCAAAGGCTACAACGGTGACGCCGAAGTTGCTTCCGATGAGCTTCGGACCGCTGGGGAGCCGGTTGCGCTCCGCCTGCGCGCTGACCGTACCGGCCTTGCCGCGGACGGGCAGGAGCTCTCCTATGTCGACATCGAACTGGTGGATGCGCAAGGCGTTGTGGTCCCGGATGCAGACCGGCCTGTGCGCGTACGCGTTGAAGGCACGGGCCGCTTCCTGTGCATGGACAACGGAGATACGGCCGACGGCGGCGCCCAGCTCCGGGCGGACAAGCCGACTTTCCTGGGCCGGGCCCAGGCCGTCGTGCAGGCCGGCCGCGCGGCGGGCTCCCTGCGGGTCACCGCCTCCGCCGCCGGTCTGCCGGATGCGGAACTACTATTGATAGTCAAATAGTTACAAAATGACCTTCGGAAAAAACTCCGAAGGTCATTTTGTAAAACGTTGATTATCAGCAAGGGACCTAGATGGCCTTCCCAATGTAGTCAACCACCTCGCGGACCGTCTTGAACGGTTCCTGGGTCTGGAACTGGAATCCGAACTCGTGCTCGATCGCGAGCGAGAGGAGGAGCATCGACAGCGAGTCGATGCCCAGGTCGGTCGTCAGGGAGGCGTCCATGGAGATCCGGGCGGGATCCATCTTGGGTTTGACAGTCTTCAGGATTTCCTGGAGTTTGGCGTAGATTTCTTCCTGGGTCATGGGGCTAGTTGTCTTTGCGTGAAACTTTGAGGGAGCCGGTGCGCTTGAAATCTTCCTTCCGGACGATGACCTTGGACACGCGGTGGGTGCTGGGGAGGGTGGCGTTGACCTGCTCGGCGAGCTGTTTGAAGAAGGCCTCAACCTCTTCGGGGGTCTTGCCTTCAATGGCCTCCGCACGCGGCAGGATCTCGACGGCGAGCACGGGCTTGCCGTCTTCCTCGACCTCCTTGACCAGGCAGTCACGCAGGGCGGGGCACTTGTAGAAGGGCTCCTCGATGCTCTCCGGGGAGATGTTCTCGCCGCTGGGCAGGACGATGAGGTTCTTGATACGGCCCACGATATAGAGGTAGCCGTCCTCGTCGAAGCGGCCGAGGTCGCCGGTCTTGAGCCAGCCGTCCTCCGTGAGGGTGGCGGCCGTCTGCTCAGGGTCACCGTAGTAACCGAGGAAGACGTTGTCTCCGCGGAACCAGATCTCGCCGTCCACGAGCTTGACTTCCTGCTCGGGATAGACCTTGCCGACGGAAGTCGGGCGCTCGAGGGACTCGGCATTGCCGGTGGTCAGGTTGGCGCCTTCGGTCATGCCGTATCCGGCCAGGACCTTGATGCCGAACTGCTTGAACTCCTCCATCAGACGCGGCGGTACGTTGGCGGCGCCGGAGATGATGGTGGTGAGGCGCCCGCCGAGGAACTGCGGACCATACATCTTGGTCAGTCCGACCAGGACTTCCACGAGACCCGGCACGAGCACGAGCACGGTCGGGCGGATGACCGGCAGCTTGCCGATCGCGGCCTTCATGTCTTCCGCGGAATACCAGAGGGCGCCGCACATCAGTTTGGAGAGCGTGCCGCAGATGAGTCCGAAGACATGGGTGAGGGGCAGGAAGCCGATGGTCACATGGCCGAAGAGCTGGCTGCCGGGGGCGAAGCATCCGTTGAAGGTGCCGCGCATGAGGGCCCGGTGCGGCAGGACTGCGCCCTTGGGGGCGCCGGTGGTGCCGCCGGTGAAGAAGATGGCGGCGGGAGTCTCCTTGTCCACCACGGCGGCGGGCGTCTCCTCTGAGCCGAGGGCGGAGGCGGCGATCAGCGGGCAGGGTGCGCCTGAAACGCTTTCACGGAACTCGTCGCGGACGATCAGCGCCTTGGCGCGGAACTTCGCGCAGCAGCCGGTTACGGCCGGGGCGGGGAGCTGCGCGGGCAGCATGACGGCGACCATCCCGGCGGAGGTGACGGCGAGGAAACTCTCGAGCGCATCGATGGAATTCTTCTCGAAGATGGCCACATGCTCTCCCGGCTGGAGCCCTGCTTCCTTCAGCAGGGTGCGCCTGCGGGCGATGCGACTGCCCATTTGGGCATAGGTGTATGTGTTGACGGTGTCGGAAAGTGCGGGGCGGTCCGCCCACTTGGAGATGATCCAGTCCAGGTATTCCGGGACTGTCGGCAGGTAGTGAAGCTGCGCGAGCTCTTCTGCCGGGATCATGTCATAGAAGTAGTGATTCATAAGGTTCGGGTTTTGATAAAACGGTCACAAATTTAAGAAATTTTAATTACTTTTGTAATGTACTAAAACGTTATTCCATGGCTGTTGAAATCAAAACTGTCAAAAACCGTCGGGACCTGAAGCGTTTCGTTGATTTCCCCGAGCGGCTGTACAAAGACTGTGAAAACTGGGTCCCCGCCCTGCGCGGAGACGAATTCGACACCTTCGACCGTGAGAAGAACGGCGCGTATGCCTATTGCGATTCGGAGTGCTATCTCGCGGTACGGGACGGGGATGTGGTCGGACGTGTCGCCGCGATCATCAACCGCCATGCCAACCGGGACTGGGGGGAAGAGATCGTCCGTTTCGGCTGGCTCGACTTCATTGAGGACAAGGAAGTCCTCCGGGCATTGCTGGATGCCGTGGAAGCATGGGGCAAGGCTCGTGGTTGTACCAAGATGAAAGGCCCGTGGGGATTCACCGACATGGACAAGGAGGGCCTGCTTGTCGAGGGCTTCGAGCATCTCAGCCCCTTCACCTGCCTGTACAACTATCCTTACTACGACAGACTCCTCCAGGAACTTGGTTTCAGCAAGGATGTGGACTGGACCCAGCGTGTCGCCAAGGTCACGGACCAGCTCCCTCCGATGTTCCAGTTCGCCGGGATGATCGAACAGCGCTTCGGCCTGCATGTCTTCCAGGCAAAGAGCACCCGGGAACTGGCGGACCGCTACGGACTGGCCATCTTCCATATGTATAATGAGACCTTTGCCCCGCTGTTCCAGTTCACTCCGCTCACGGACAAACAGATTGACAACTACCTCAAGACCTATGTGCCGATCCTGCGCCCCGAGTTCGTGTCCGTCTGCCTGGACAAGGATGACCGCCCGGTGGGCTTTACCTTCTGCGTCCCGTCGCTGTCCAAGGCAGTCAAGAAAGCCCGCGGCCGGCTCTTCCCGTTCGGATTCCTGCATATCCTGAACGCCCTGAAGCACAACGACACGCTGGAGGCCCTGATGATCGGGGTGCTGCCGGAGTATCAGGGAAAGGGGGCTAATGTGTTGATGTTCAAGCATATTCATGAGAATGCACTGAAGTTCGGCATCAACCGGATGATCCTCAACCCGCAGCTGGAAGAGAATTTCAAGGTCCAGTCCCTGTTCGAACAGTACGAGACGGAACCATTTATGCGGAGACGTGCATATACCAAGATGATTTGAAAAATATTTTGCTATCTTTGTGAAGACAGTCCGAAATCCGCACGCCATGAAGAAATTTGCCGTACTCGCCGCCTTCCTGCTGCTCGTCGCAGGATGCCGCCAGAATGCCCTCCCGACCGTGGAAGGACAGGTCATCGATTCCACCATCTTCTCCGTGACCCTCGAGACGCCGGAGGGCGAGTCCTGCACGCTCAGCACCCGGGGTACGGATCCGATGCTCGTCCCGGGCGTGCTGCCCGGCGACTATGTGCGTGTCGCCTATGAAGTGCTCCCCGACGGGGAGACGCTCCGCGCCGTACAGCTGGATATCACTTCACCGTCCGCCTATCGCCTGATTCCGGGCATCTGGCGCGACTGTTCCGGGCCTGTCGAGGTCGGTCTCGTCCTGGCCGAGGACGGCTCCGCCCAGATCACGGGCGTGGAGTCCGTCACACTGCAGGATTGGTCGTTGGACGGGGAGCAGCTCGCCTTCACGGCAGCTGACCCTGCGGATCCCAAGTCCACCTGCACCCTGTTGTATTTCGTCGAGAAACTGGACGCCGATTCGCTGGTCATCAAGCCGGTGTCCGGTGCGACGCTTCCGATGGCCCTGGGGCGCCAACCGTAGTTTACAAGTTTTTTCCTATCTTTGCGGTCCGTTATGGCCGGCCGCAAAGACATCTTGCTCGGCAAGCTCCGGAGCGGAGCGCCGATGAGCGGGGGTGAGCAGTTTACGCTCACCCTCCTTCTTGCATTGCCTGCCATCCTGGCCCAGCTGTCGATGTGCCTGATGAGCTACATCGACGCGGCGATGGTCGGCAGACTGGGATCTGAGCAGGCGGCGGCGATCGGCCTGGTGAGTACTTCCACATGGATTTTCGGCAGTTTCTGCTATGCCAACAGCTCCGGCTTCAGCGTACAGATCGCACACCGCTGCGGCGCCAAGGATTTCGACGGTGCCCGGCGGATATTCCGCCAGGGACTATACAGCACCGTGGCCGTGAGCCTGGCGCTGGCCCTGCTGGCCGTCTCGATCTCGCAGGCGCTTCCGCGCTGGCTGGGCGGCTCGCCGGAGATCCTCGCTGACGCCTCGGCCTATTTCCTGATCTATGCGCTCTTCCTGCCGCTGATGCAGATGACCATCTATGCGGAGGCCTCGCTGATCGCCAGCGGCAACATGAAGGTCCCGAGCTTCACGAGTCTGGCCATGTGCGTGCTGGACGTGGTCTTCAACTACCTGTTCATCTTCGTTTTCGACCTGGGAGTCAAGGGTGCGGCGATCGGTACGGGACTGGCTACGTTCTGCGCGGGTGTCTTCCTGCTGGCCTATGCATCTTCGCGCAGCGACGAGCTGCGGCAGCAGGCCAGCTGGCTGCAGCCCGCCCGCAGGCTGTGGGGCAATCTCAAGACCCTGCGTACGGAGCAGCGCCAGGCTGAATTCTTCAGCGTGGCGCAGCGGGACACGTTCAGGCAGGCTTTCGGCATCTGCTGGCCGCTCTGGATCCAGAACCTGGTCTCGCGCGGAGCCTATATCGCAGCGACCGTGCTCGTGGCGCCGCTCGGCACCATCGCCATCGCCGCCAATTCTTTCGCGATCATCGCGGAAGGCTTCTGCTACCTGCCCGGTTACGGCATGCAGGATGCGGCTACGACGCTCGTGGGCCAGAGCCTGGGTGCCCGCCGTCCGGATACTGCCCGCCGCTTCGCCTGGATGACCATCGGTTCCGGGGCTGCGATGATGACTTTCCTGGCGGTGCTGATGTGGGTGTTCGCACCGCAGGTGATGGGCCTGCTGAGCCAGGATCCGGAAGTCATCGCGCTGGGCGCGAAGTGCCTGCGGATCGAGGCCTGGGCGGAGCTGCTCTACGGCGTCAGCATCGTGGCCTACGGCTGCTGCGTGGGGGCGGGGGACACCCTGGTCCCGTCTGCCATCAACCTGCTCAGCATGTGGGTGATCCGCCTCGGGCTCGCGCTCTTCCTCATCCCGCGCTTCGGCCTGGAGGGCTACTGGTACGCGATGGCCGTCGAACTCAGTGTCAAGGGCGTCATCTTCGCCGTGCGCATCCTCCGCGGCCGCTGGATGAAGACCCGGCTGACCACGGCGGAGGCCTAGTCTTTCCCTCAAGAATATTTTTCGATGAATCCCGGTTTTTCCTTTGGAAAAGCCAGGGGTATTTCGTAATTTTATGCTCATTAATAACACCAATCATCTGACCCATGAAATACCCCAAAATAGGCATCAGGCCTACCATTGACGGACGCCAGGGCGGCGTCCGGGAATCCCTCGAAGAGAAGACCATGGCGCTCGCGCGCGCCGTCGCCGCGCTGATCGGCGAGAACCTGCGCAACGGGGACGGCTCCCCGGTGGAGTGCGTGATCGCCGACAGCACGATCGGTCGCGTGGCCGAGTCCGCGGCCTGCGCGGAGAAGTTCCGGCGCGAAGGCGTGGGCAGCACCATCACGGTGACTTCCTGCTGGTGCTACGGCTCAGAGACCATGGACATGGATCCGCATTATCCCAAGGCCGTGTGGGGCTTCAACGGCACCGAGCGTCCCGGCGCCGTGTACCTGGCCGCCGTACTTGCGGCGCACGCCCAGAAGGGCCTGCCCGCCTTCGGCATCTACGGCCACGACGTACAGGACCTGGATGACAATACGATTCCGGCGGATGTTGCGGAGAAGATCCTCCGCTTCGCCCGCGCCGCGCAGGCCGTCGCCACGATGCGCGGCCGCAGCTACCTGTCGATGGGCGGCACCTGCATGGGCATCGCCGGCTCCATCGTCAACGCCGACTTCCTGCAGCACTACCTGGGCATGCGCACCGAATATGTCTCGCTGGTGGAGATCCTCCGGCGCGTGGACTTCGGCATCTATGATCCCGAGGAGTTTGAGAAGGCCATGGCTTGGGTGGACAAGTATTGCAAGCCCCAGGAAGGCCACGACTACAACGAAGACCGCCCGCTGTTCCCCGGCACGCCGATGACCAGTTTCAACGGCAAGGGGAAGGGCAAGACCCGTGCAGAGAAGGATGCCGACTGGGAGTTCACCGTCAAAAACATGATGATCATCCGCGACCTGATGTGCGGCAATCCCCGGCTCCTGGAGCTGGGCTACAAGGAGGAGGCCCTGGGACACAACGCCATCGCAGGCGGCGTGCAGGGCCAGCGCCAGTGGACGGACTACAAGCCCAATTTCGACTTCCCGGAGTCGCTGATGTGCTCTTCCTTCGACTGGAACGGTATCCGCGAACCTTATATCCTCGCCACGGAAAATGACGCCCTGAACGGCCTGTCGATGCTGTTCGGCCATTTGCTGACGAACCGCGGCGTGATGTTCAGCGACGTGCGTACCTACTGGAGTCCCGAGGCGGTGAAGCGCGTCACGGGCGAGGCCCCGACGGGCCTGGCCGCCGGCGGTTTCATCCACCTCATCAACTCCGGCGCCACGACGCTCGATGCCACGGGCGCCATGTCCGACGCCGAGGGCAAACCCACTATCAAGACCCCGTGGGATATGTCCGAGGCCGATGCCGAGGCCTGCCTCAAGGCGACCAACTGGATGCCGGCGGACCGCGACTATTTCCGCGGCGGCGGATACTCCGCCCATTTCGTGACCCGCGGCGGCATGCCGATGACCATGATGCGGCTGAACCTCGTGGAAGGCCTCGGCCCGGTCCTGCAGATCGCGGAAGGCTGGACGGCCGAACTGCCCGCGCGGATGCACGACATCCTGGACAAGCGCACCGACCCGACCTGGCCCACCACGTGGTTCGTCCCGCGCCTGGACCCGTCCAAGGACTGCTTCAAGGATGTGTACAGTGTGATGAACAGCTGGGGCGCCAACCACGGCGCCATCGCGTACGGCCACATCGGTGCCGACCTGCTCACCCTCGCGTCGATCCTCCGGATTCCCGTGTGCATGCACAACGTCGCGGAAGGAGACATCTTCCGTCCTGCGGCCTGGAATGCCTTCGGCATGGACAAGGAGGGTGCCGACTACCGCGCCTGCGCCAATTTCGGACCCTTGTATAAATAACAGTCATTCCGGGCTTGCCCCGGAATCTTATCCGCATTTATGAAAACAATAGAGAAAAAGTACCTGCTTCCGTTCTGCCTGGTGACGGTGCTGTTCCTGCTCTGGGGCATCGCCAACAACATGACGGACACGCTGCTCAGTGCCTTCAAGCGCATCATGTCGATGAGCGACACCCAGACTTCGCTCATCCAGTTCGCCTTCTACGGCTCCTACTTCTGCTTCGCCCTGCCGGCGGCGCTCTACATCAGGAAGTACTCCTACAAGAGCGGCGTGATCCTGGGGCTTTGTCTCTATGCCGCCGGGGCGATCCTCTTTTTCCCGGCTTCCAGGACCGCATCCTATGCTTTCTATCTGGCCGCCATCTACATCCTGGCGGGCGGATGCTCCATCCTGGAGACGACGGCCAACCCTTATATCCTCAGCATGGGCTCGCCCGAGACGGCGACCCGCCGGCTCAACATCGCCCAGTCCTTCAACCCGCTCGGCTCCATCACCGGGATCCTGCTCAGCCAGTATTTCATCCTCGGGGAGCTGTCTTCCGCATCGGCGGCCGAGCGGGCGGCGATGAGCCCGGAGCAGCTGGAGGCGATGCAGGCCCATGAACTCGGCGCCGTGACCGGCACCTACATGACCCTGGGCTTCGTGCTGCTCGCAATCATGGTGGTGATGCTGCTCGTCAAGATGCCCGAAGGGCGCGACGACGGCCAGGCGGGGAGCCTGGGCGATACGTTCCGCCGCCTGTTCGCCAACAAACCCTACCGCTGGGGCGTGGTGGCGCAGTTCTTCTACGTGGGTGCCCAGATCGGCGTGTGGAGTTTCACCATCCGGCTCGTAATGCAGGAACTCGGCATCCTGGAGGCGAAGGCCGCCACAATCTACCTGATCTCGATCATCTGTTTCAGCGCGGCGCGTTTCCTGTTCACCTGGCTGATGAAGTGGTTCCGCCCGTCCAGGCTGCTGGCTTGGGCGGCTGCGGCCGATATCGTGCTCTGCCTGCTGGTCTTCCTGTGCCGCGGCACGGGCTGGTTCTGCGTGGCGGCGCTGATCGCCGTGAGCTTCTTCATGAGCCTGATGTTCCCGACCATATACGGCATTGCGCTGGGCGGAGTCGGGGAGGATGCGAAGATCGGCGCCAGCGGCCTGATCATGGCGATCCTGGGCGGAGCGCTGCTGACCCCGCTGCAGGGAAAGATCTCGGATCTGTTCGGTGTGAACGCCTCCTACCTGGTCCCGCTCGTGTGCTTCGCCGTTGTCCTGGCATATGCCTGTTACGTTGTTCATAACTGTGTTGAAAAAATCAATTGACGGCAAGTTTTTTTGATAGGGATTAGGGCTAAATTTGTCATCCGGGCTGCAGTCGAACTGCCAGCCTTCCCGGACCACAGACAATCAAAATACTACAATATATAATGGACGTACGTAAAACCAACGGCTCTTTTGAAGAGTACGACAAAGCCAAACTTGCCCGTGGTATCCACGAGGCGTACAAGACAGCCGGAGAATACTGTGACGACGCCGTCGTCGTCTCGATCATCAACAACCTCTATGTCTATGAAGGCATCACCAGCGCCGAGATCCGCCGCCAGGTGGAGGAGTCGCTCATGTCTGTCAACAAGCGGGTTGCCCTGGCCTATATCGAGAAGTTCGACGCAGACCTCGACCTCCGCAAGAAGCGGGACTTCATCAAGGACTACATCAAGGCTTCCAACGCCGCGACGGGGTCCAAGTTCGACGCCAACGCCAACGTCACGCGCAAGAACATCGTGACCCTCGGCAACGAACTCTACAAGGAGAACAACATCAAGCAGAACCGCTACATCATGCAGGACAAGATCAAGGCCCTGTACGGCCGCGCCCTCGCGGACCAGTACATCAAGGACCTGGAGTCCCACGTCCTCTACAAGCATGACGAGAGCGGCACCCCGGGCTTCCCGTACTGCGTCGCCATCACGATGTATCCCTTCCTTGTGAGCGGTCTGCGCGAGCTGGGCGGCGTGTCCATCGCCCCCACCGACCTCAAGTCCTTCTGCGGCGAGTTCATCAACCTCGTCTATTCCGTCTCCTCGCAGTTCATGGGAGCCGTGGCGACCCCGGAATTCCTGATGTACTTCGACTACTTCGTCCGCAAGGACTACGGCGACGACTACATCGAGCACCTGGACGACGTGGTCGAATACAACATCAAGCAGCGCACGCTGGTCAAGGTCATCGACAACTACTTCCAGCAGGTGGTGCACTCCATGAACATGCCCGCCGGCAACCGCGGCTACCAGACGGTGTTCTGGAACATCAGCTATTTCGACAAGCCTTACTTCGAGGGCGTGTTCGGCGACTTCCGTTTCCCGGACGGCACCGCACCCAAGTGGGAGACCCTCAACTGGCTGCAGCGGCACTTCATGAACTGGTTCAACGAAGAGCGCAACCACTACATCCTGACCTTCCCGGTCGAGACCATGGCGCTGCTCACCGACGGCGGTGACGACTACATGGACAAGGACTACGCCGACTTCACGGCCGAGATGTGGGCCAAGGGCCACAGTTTCTTCTGCTACATCTCCAACAGCCCCGACTCGCTGTCGAGTTGCTGCCGCCTGCGCAACGAGATCCAGAAGGAGGATGGCCACAACCACACCACGCACCAGTACTCCATGGGCACGGCTTCCGTGGCCACGGGTTCCAAGTCCGTGATGACCATCAACCTCAACCGCCTGATCCAGGACGCCGTGCGCCGCTACTTCCTGGAGCGCCGCGGCGTCAACCTCGAGGCCGGCAAGCCGCTCAACCCGGTGTCCCAGTTCTACGACAAGGAGGACCTCTACAACAACTACATCGACCGCGACATCCGGGAGATGACCGAGCGCGTGCACAAATACCAGATCGCCTTCAACGAGATCATCAAGGACTTCCTCAAGGCGGACATGCTGGACGTCTACAAGGCCGGCTTCATCGACATGAAGAAGCAGTACCTGACCGTGGGTGTCAACGGCCTGACCGAGGCCGCGGAGTTCCTGGGCCTCAGGGTCTCCCCGAACCCCGAGTACGGCGAGTTCGTCAACACGATCCTCGAGACCATCAACATCGCCAACCGCAAGGACCGCACGAAGGACGCGATGTTCAACACCGAGTTCGTCCCGGCCGAGAACCTCGCCGCCAAGAACTACAAGTGGGACAAGAAGGACGGCTATTTCGTCTCCGACAAGCACAACCTCTACAGCTCCTACTTCTACAATCCCGAGGATGTCGAGGTGTCGATGATCGACAAGTTCAAGCTCCATGGCGAGGACTTCGTCAAGTACCTTGACGGCGGTTCCGCCCTGCACATGAACATCGCCGAGCACCTCTCCAAGGAGCAGTACAGGAGCCTGCTGAACACGGCGGCCCACTACGGCACCAACTACTTCACCTTCAACTGCCGCAATACGGTCTGCAACGACTGCGGCTACATCAGCAAGGACACGCTCACCAAGTGCCCGAAGTGCGGCAGCGAGAACCTCGACTACCTGACGCGCGTCATCGGCTACCTCAAGCGGGTGTCGTCCTTCGCGGAGCCGCGCCAGATTGAAGCGGAGCACCGCTACTATACGCCGAAGAATGATTAAGTACGTCCCGGAACTCACGGATATCGTCCTTGAGGAGATTCCGGGCAGGGTAACCCTGGCAGTTGAGATTTCCAACTGCCGGGGTTCGTGTATCGGGTGCCACTCTCCCTTCCTCAAGCAAGACATCGGGGAGGAGCTGACCCCGGAGACCGTGGACCGTCTGATCGCGGACAATTTCGGCGTCAACTGCTTCCTGCTGCTCGGGGAGGGGAAGGACGAGGCAGCCCTGTTGCGCATCGCCGCCCACCTCCGGGAGCACCACCCCGGCATCGAGCGGGCGGTGTACTCCGGCCGTCCGGAGGTCGGGCCGGAGATCTACGCCGCCTTCGACTACGTCAAGGTGGGCCCGTACATCGCCGAACTCGGGCCGCTCAACGAGCGGACGACCAACCAGCGGCTGTACTACCACGGAGAGGACATTACCTCCCGCTTCTGGCACAAAGGACTCGAACAAAACCGTTAACCAATTCCCATATGAAACGTATCACCCTTTTCCTGCTGCTCCTGCCCGCACTGGTCGCGTGTGGCGGCGGCAAGATCGACCGTGTGGCCCTGGTGGCACGCAACAATCCCCATATCACGGCCCTGGATCCGCTGGCCTCCCTGTCGGTGGGCAACGGCCGCTTCGCCTTTACGGCGGACGTCACGGGCCTGCAGACTTTCCCGGAGCGTTACAGCAAGGGCGTCCCCCTCGGGACCCAGTCCCAGTGGGGCTGGCACTCGTTTGACAATCCCGACGAGCTGCTGTTCGAGGAGACGCTGCGGCCGTATGATTTCGGCAGGGGCCACGAAGAACTCTATGCCTGCCAGATCCGCGAGGGCCGCGGGCTGGCGGCCTCCAACTGGTACCGCATCAACCCGCACCGCCTGCACCTCGGCGTAATCGGCTTTGCCGGGATCGAGGAGGACAAGCTGAGCGGCATCGACCAGACCCTGGACCTGTGGAGAGGGGAACTCCGCTCCTCCTTCCTGTCCGACGGCAAACGCTATGAGGTGCGGACTTCGTGCGATCCCGACAGGGACCTTGTGGCGGCTTCCGTCAAGTCTGAGGTCCCGGTCGTAATCCGGTTCCGCATGCCGTATCCGACCGGCGGACATTCCGACGACGCCTGTGACTGGACCAAGGACGAACTGCACAGCACGGAGATCGTGGAGCAGGGAGACGGTGTCGCCGTCCTGCGCCACACCCTCGACGGGACGGTCTACTACATCAAGGTCTCCTTCAGCAACGGCCGGATGGAGATGGTGGCCCCCAACGAGGCGCAACTTGCCGCTGGGGATGGGACGCTGGAATTCACGGCGCTGTTCAGCGAGCAGCAGCCGGATCTGGCGGCCCTGCCTGCGGCTGCCGTCTATGAGGCCTCTGCGTCCTACTGGAACAAGTTCTGGCAGGAAGGCGGCGTGGTGGACTTCAGCCGCTGCACGGACCCGCGTGCATCCGAACTGGAGCGCCGCGTGGTGCTGAGCCAGTACCTGCTCGCCGTCAACTGCGCCAGCGACACGCCCCCGCAGGAGACCGGCCTGACCTACAATTCCTGGTACGGCAAGTTCCATATGGAGATGATCTGGTGGCATCAGGCGCATTTCCCGCTCTGGGGACACGAAGACCTGATCGCCCGCACGCTGCCCTGGTACGGCAAGGTGGAGCCCGTGGCCCGCTCGATTGCGGAGCGTCAGGGTTTCAAGGGCGTGCGCTGGATGAAGATGACGGACCCTTCCGGCCTGGAAGCCCCGTCCAACACCGGCTCGTTCCTGATCTGGCAGCAGCCGCACCTGATCTACCTCGCAGAGCTGCTCTACCGTGCCAACCCTTCCCAGGCGGTTATCGACCAGTATTTCGACCTCATCCAGGAGACGGCCGAATTCATGGCGGATTTCGTGACCTACGATGCCGACAACGATCGCTATCTCCTCAAAGGCTGCATTGCCGCCCAGGAGACACTCAAGGCCGCCAAGACGGTCAATCCTCCCTACGAGCTGTCCTACTGGCACTTCGGCCTGAGCACCGCCCAGCTCTGGCGCGAGCGCAAGGGCCTGCCGCGTGAGCAGAAGTGGGACGAGATCATCGCCAAGCTCTCGCACCTGGCCTCGAAGGATGGTCTCTATCTTGCCGCCGAGAGCGAACCGGACACCTACGAGGATATCCGGATGTACTCCGACCACATGGCCGTGCTGGCCGCGCTGGGTGTGCTGCCGCAGACCCCGCAGATGGAGCCGGAGCTGATGAAGAACACCTTCGACTGGGTCTACGACAACTGGAACTGGGACGAGACCTGGGGCTGGGATTTCCCGACCACCTGCATGAACGCCGTGCGTGTGGGCGAGCCTGAGAAGGCCGTCAACGCCATCCTGATGGACCAGCGTACCAACACTTACCTGCCCAACGGCCACAACTACCAGGATGCCCGCCTTCGCTGCTACCTGCCGGGCAACGGCGGCCTGCTCACGGCTGTCGCGCTGATGTGCGCCGGCTGGGACGGCTGCACGGTCAAGAATCCCGGTTTCCCGAAAGACGGGACCTGGGACGTTCGCTGGGAGAACCTGAAACCGCTGCCTTAGCGGACGAGGGAGTTAAGATAGTCTTCGATGTCTGAATAACGGCGTTCCAGCTTGTCTGGGATGCCGTTTCTGTTGAGGTCCGGCAGGGGCTCCCTGTGGGTGAGCACCGGGTAGCCGCCGCATTCCTCGGGCGTGTTGACGAAGCCGCGGTCACCCCAGGGCGCCGTGCCCGTGCGGACCTGCTCGACGACGGCCGCATCGAAACTGTCGCGCCGGAAGCTGCATCCGACATCCTTCAGGACATGGGCCAGCAGGTCTGCAGGTTTCTTCTCCAGCGGGAATTCCATCCGCGGGAACTCCGTATCCACGACGGCCTCTTCCGGATTCTTGCCCTTCACGGCCAGGCGGTTGTCGGCGCTGACCTCCGGCTGCCCCTCCACGAAGTTGCCCTCCACGTAGTAGCGGCTCGTGCCGTCGTCGGAGACGTTGAGGATGTGGTCGGGGTGGTCCGTGCCGGGCCCGGGCTTGTAGTAGTTGTAGCAGAAATTGATCTTGCCGCCGCGGCCGCCGCCGTACGCGGGCATGAAGCCCCAGTTGTAGACGACGTTGCCGCGGTAGTCCACGTTCTCCGTGCCCTCGACGGAGGAGAAGCGCGGATTGCGGCTGGAGTGGTGGGCGAGCAGGTTGTGGTGGAAGGTGGCGTTGAGCCCGCCCCAGATGCCGCCGAAGCCGTGCTGACCCTTGGTGTGCTTGGAGGCGCGCAGGCTGCTCGCGACCAGGCACCACTGCACCGTGAGGTTCTCCGTCTTGTAGATGGACAGGCACTCGTCGATGGACCAGGAGGCGCTGATGTGGTCGAGGATGACGTTCTTCTGGCCGTAGCGTCCGCCGCCCACGGCATCGGAGTCGTGTGCGACCTTGTCTCCGAGGCGGCAGCGGATGTAACGCACGATGACGTTGGAGGCATCGATGGTGAACTGGCAGTCGCACAGGCAGATACCGTCGCCCGGCGCGCTCTGTCCC
>JAEEGJ010010148.1_pt1 | contig 24707 bp, 19 predicted proteins | sample 8958761 | NCBI WGS metagenome assembly JAEEGJ01 (sample SAMN16246546, study PRJNA631951) | gut metagenome | biome: gut microbiome; feature: rumen; material: RS-attached | host: Bos | place: Iran: Karaj | collected 2018-10 | reverse complement strand
ATCATGAGAGCAAGATTCACACCTGAGACTCATATCGAAGCAAAGTCCGCTGTTAAGGAAATGAAGGAGAGCCATGCAAGCGCAGCAGCTGTAACACCCCAGTCTGCTTCAAAGCGTATCGAAGGTTCAGCAGGCAACAACGCTCCTCAGGCACCTGTCAAGCGTGATTCTTCAAAGGTCGGAAGAAACGATCCGTGCCCTTGCGGTTCAGGCAAGAAGTATAAGGATTGCTGCGGCAAGAAGTAATCTTTCGGAACTTAAAATCTAAGTAATCAAGCGGGTTGGCATCATGGTGCTGACCCGTTTTTTTGTAATGATTTTTGGCCGCATATTTAATCGCGAAAACAAATAAAAAACTATATAATAATTCCATGATTACTGATATTGATGAATTTATTAAACGTGTCGACGGCGCTGCTGATTATATCAGGGGCGTTTTGTCCGGCAAGGAGATTCCCGGCATTTGCATTGTCCTGGGTTCCGGATTAGGTCCACTCTCAAAGATGGCGGAGGATGCTCTTGAGATTCCCTATAAGGACATTCCCGGATTCCCTGTATCGACTGCACCGGGCCACAAGGGTTCGCTTATTGTCGGAAAGCTTTCTGATAAGCCTGTTTTCATGATGAACGGCAGGTTCCATTACTATGAAGGCTATCCGATGGAGACTGTTACATTCTATGTCAGGGTAATGGGCAGACTGGGCGTTAAGGTCCTTCTTCTTACCAATGCTTCAGGCGGTATTAATCTTGAGATGAAAGTGCCTGAACTGGTAGCTGTTACTGACCATATCTCTTTCCACGCCGAGCCGGTTTTAAGAGGCCCTAATATAGAAGAATTCGGCACGAGATTTCCTGACCAGTGCCATGTCTATGATCCCGAGCTTACGGATACTCTTGTCAACAGCGCAAGAGACCTCAATATAAGGATCAGCAGGGGAGTATATGCTTATTCCAAGGGCCCCCAGTATGAGACTCCCGCAGAGATCAGGGCGCTCCGTATCCTGGGTGCTGACTGCGTAGGCATGTCTACTGTACCTGAAGCAATTGCTGCATCCCACATGGGTATCAGAGTTGCCGCAATGTCCTGCATTACCAATATGGCGGCAGGCATCTCCGGAAATCCTTTATCAGAGCAGGAAGTGCTCGATAATGCGGCTTTGGCATCTGACAACAGCTGTGCTCTGGTAAAAGAATTCGTTAACAGGATCAAGGTTTAAATAGTTTAGAAAGAGGAATATTTAACTATGGGAAAGTTTAATTACGAAGTAAGAGATATCAGTCTTGCTCCGAAGGGCTTGGAAAAGATCGAATGGGCATACCGCAATATGCCGGTATTAAGAGCGATCGAAGCTGAACTCATTGAAAAACAGCCTTTCGCAGGCATGAAGATCTCCGTATCAGTTCACGTCGAAGCTAAGACAGCGTGCCTTGCGAGAGCCCTTGCTAGAGGCGGCGCTGAGGTAGCTCTTACAGGCTGCAATCCTTTGTCCACTCAGGATGAAGTTGCTGCAGGTCTTGCATCTTTGGATATCATGAATGTTTATGCCGTTCATGGCGATGACGAAGAACATTACTGGGCAAGACTTAAGAAAGCATTGGAATTTAAGCCTGATATCGTAATCGATGACGGCGGCGATTTTGCTTTACTCCTGCATTCCGAATTAAAGGATATGGCAGCAGATATCAAGGGCGGCTGCGAAGAAACCACTACAGGCGTTCACAGGCTTGAGATCCTTAAGGGCGAAAATAAGCTTCTTTATCCCGTAATCGCAGTTAACGATGCAAGATGCAAGCATCTTTTCGACAACAGGTTCGGAACAGGCCAATCAGTCTGGACTGCGATCATGGCTACTACAAACCTCGTAGTGGCTGGAAAGACAGTAGTTGTCGCTGGTTACGGAATGTGCGGCAGGGGCGTTGCCATGAGAGCTAAGGGCCTTGGCGCAAAGGTAATCGTTACTGAGATCGACCCTGTTAAGGCATGCGAAGCCCTTATGGAAGGCTACGAAGTCATGACCATGGACGAGGCAGCTCCGTTAGGCGATTTCTTCGTTACTGTTACAGGCTGCAAGGATGTTATCGTAGGAAGACATTTCGAAGCGATGAAGGACGGTTCGGTATGCTGCAATGCGGGACATTTCGACTGCGAAGTAAGCGTTGCAGAACTTAAGAAAATGTGCGTAGAGAGCACGGAACTTAGAAATAACCTCATCGGTTATAAGCTCGATAACGGTAAGACTGTTTGCGTTATCGCTGAAGGAAGACTTGTTAACCTTGCATCAGGCGATGGTCACCCTGTAGAGATCATGGACATGAGCTTTGCTCTGCAGGCACAGTCGGCTATGTATATCGCAAATAACCCGGAAAGACTCCCGATCGATGTATATCAGACTCCTGAAGTAATCGATAACCGTGTTGCCGAGATATTGCTCACGACCAAGGGAATCAAGATCGACGAGCTCACAGAAGAGCAGAAGAAGTATATCAGCTCCTGGGATCTCTGATAACCAATAGACAATTTAGACTAAAAATCGCAAGTGCCGGAGCAAATCTTCGGCACTTGTTAGTTATATATAATAATTTATAATATATTAGGAAAAATATGGATTGGAGGCCATAGTATGGCTTTAAGAAACTTAGTTATTGAAGGTGACCCGCTGCTTCGTAAGACGAGCAGGCCTGTTGATGAGATCACACCCAGGATCTTAAAGCTCCTGGATGATATGGCTGACACAATGTATTACGGCGGCAGGGGAATCGGAATCGCTGCTCCACAGGTCGGCGTATTAAGAAGAGTATTCATCGTTGACGTAGGTGACGAACACGGTCTTATCGAGTTCATCAACCCTGAGATCCTTGAATCTTCAGGTTCTCAGACAGATAACGAAGGATGCCTTTCCGTTCCCGGCAAGACATGCGAAGTTGAGAGACCTTCACACATCAAGGTCAAGGCTCTTGACCGTAACGGCAACGAGTTTGTATTAGAAGCAGACGACCTTCTCGCAAGATGCATCTGCCACGAGAATGACCATTTGAACGGCATTCTCTTCATTGATAAATCTGTTGACGGCAAAGTCTACAGAACAGATGATTCAGAGGACTGATAAAGTGGACAGGCGTGATCTTAAAATAATATTCATGGGAACGCCTGAATTCGCACAGACGAATCTCAAGGCACTTATAGACGGCGGCTTTAACGTCGTTCTGGCTTTATGCCAGCCCGATAAACCCGTAGGACGTAAGCATATTCTTACGGCACCGCCGGTTAAAGTATTGGCACAAGAAAACGGCATTGAGGTATATCAGCCTGACACATTAAAGACTGAAGAAGCGCTCGAAAAGCTTTCTTCCTATAATGCCGATCTCATCGTTACTGCAGCATACGGAAAGATCCTTCCCAAAGCTGTTTTGGACCTCCCCAGGTATGGCTGCATCAACTGCCACGGAAGTCTTCTTCCGGCAAGAAGAGGTTCAGCTCCCGTACAGCGTGCCGTTTTGGAAGGCGACAAGGTAACAGGCATCACATTCATGAAGATGGATGTCGGAATGGATACAGGCGACATCATCGAAAAGATCGAAGTTGAGATCGATCCCAATGAGCATGCTGAAACTCTCATGAACAGGCTTGCTGTTGCAAGCGCTGAAAAGCTCCCTTCCATCATTGATGCATGGGTAGATGGCAGACTTACTGCCACAAAGCAGGACGATTCTTTGGCAACTTCCTGCCCTCCGATAAGACCTGAAGAAGGTGAGTTTTCCTGGGATCAGGACGCTTTGGATATCCACAACAGGGTAAGAGCTTTAAGCGCATGGCCCGGCGCATTTGTAATGAAGGGTGAAAATAAGCTCAAAGTCCTTGATTCAGAAGTATTGGAAGATGAAGCAATGGTACCGGAAGATCTTAAAGATTCTGTTTCCGGAACTGTTGTAAAAGCAAAAGGCGAGAACCTTATCGTTAAGTGCGGCAAGGGATATCTTAAGGTAAAGGAACTGCAGGTACCGGGCGGAAAGCGACTTATGTCCAGAGACTGCGCCCATAATTTCACCGTCGGAAATCCGATAATGTAGGAGATACCTAATGTCTGACGATATCAAGTATAAGAAGAAAGAACTGGCGAGATTAATTGCCGAAGATAACGAGAGAGAACTTTGCTTTCTCATGCTCTACTGGGTATATGAGAAGGACGCTTATTCAAATCTCGTGATCAAGAAGGCTGATAAGATCGCAAATTCCGAAGGGAAGAAGATCGATTTTGCAAGAGCGATGCTCTACGGAACTCTTACTTATACATTCACGATCGATTTTCTTATAAGGCACATTACAAAAGAAGAAACCGACTTCATGGATCCTGTCGCAAGAACTGCAATAAGAATGGCAGTATGGCAGATCCAGTTCGGAAATAACATCCCCGCTTATGCTGCTGTTGACGCATCTGTGGAGATTACGAAAAAGTATAACCCGAAGGCTTCGGGATACGTTAATGCGGTCTTGAGAAAGTTCGCTGAAGCCCCTGAAGCAAAGAGATATCTTGATCAGTTTAAGCCCGGCATCAAGGTTGCATTAAAGCCTGAGATCTACGGCATCCTGAAAAAAGATTTCGGCAAGCAGGAAGCTTATGAGATCGGAAAAGCGTTCCTTGAACCCATGAACATCACGGTTAGATTTGATGCGCATAAGGTAGATCAGGAAACACTTATTAAGGAACTCAAAAAAGAAGGCATTACTGCAATCAAGGGAAGCTTCATTCCTGACTGCGTTGAGATCACAGGCGGCCTTAACGGACTTGAAAATACCGAATGCTTCAATAAATACGGCATGTTCGTCCAGGGACAGGGCGCGATGCTCGCATCCCACGTGGCACACCCGAGAGTTGCTGATAAGATCCTTGACTGCTGCGCAGCTCCCGGCGGCAAGTCCACCCACATGGCACAGATGTGCAGGGATGACCTCTATATCTATGCATTAGATATCAATGAGGCAAGATTGAAGCTCGTCAGGGATAACTGTGAAAGACTCGGCCTTACATCAATAGAGACGATCTGCGCTGATGCTTCAACTATCAGCAAGGACGATAAGGATTCAAAGAAGTCTTACGATATCGTATTGTGTGATGTCCCTTGCAGCGGCTTAGGTCTTTTGGGAAGAAAACCCGATATCAGGGATAAGTTTACATACGATGAATTAGATGAGCTGATCCCTTTGCAATATTCGATCCTGGAGCATGCTGCGAAAATGGTGCGCCCGGGCGGAACCCTCATTTACTGCACATGCACTCTTAATTCAGATGAGAACCAGAATCAGGTCGAGACATTCCTTGCTGAGCATAAGAGATTTCACACTGTGCCGATCGACAAGTATCTTCCTGAAGGGATCTATATGGATGAAGAAAGGGCAGAGAGCGCCGCGAACGGCATGATCACGCTCCTTCCTCATAAAGACAAGTGCGAGGGATTCTTTATCTGCCGCATGGAAAGAGACAGAAAGGAAGATTGATCTTGAAGGATAAGTTCTGCCTGGATTTAACTTTAAAAGATCTTACCGCATGGTGTGAATCACGCGGTGTTCCGAAGTACCGCGCTTCCCAGATCTACGGCTGGCTTTCATCAGGTTCTGTTACGACTGATGAGATGACTAATGTCCCCAAAAACGTCAGGGCAATGCTCGAAGAAGACTTTATTTTCGGCGGCTTCGAATTAAGAGAACATCTGGTATCCAAACTCGACGGCACCGAAAAGTTCGTATATAAGCTCTACGACGGCAACATCATTGAGACTGTTGCAATGAGATATAAGACAGGCATATCCGTCTGCATTTCATCCCAGGCAGGATGCAAGATGGGCTGCGCTTTCTGCGCATCAGCAAAGATCGATTTCGGCAGAAACCTTTCTTCGGGCGAGCTCCTTGCGCAGGTTACATTGACCCAGAAAAATCTCGGCGAGAGAGTCCACAGCGTAGTGATCATGGGCATCGGAGAGCCTTTTGACAACTATGATAATGTCATGGGTTTTATAAGGCTTGCAAACGATCCTGAAGGTTTGAACTTAGGTGCAAGACACATCACGCTTTCAACATGCGGACTCGTTCCGAAGATCGAACAATTTACAAAAGAAGGCCTTCAGGTCAACCTCGCAGTATCGCTTCATGCGCCTAATGATGAGCTCCGTAAAAAGCTCATGCCTGTCGCAAAAGCGTATTCTATCGAGCAGCTCATGACTGCCTGCAAGAACTATACAAAGGCAACAAGCAGAAGGATTACTTTCGAGTACAGCCTTTTAGCAGGGATCAACGATACACCGCAATGCGCAGCGGAATTAGTCAAGCTCTTAAAGGGCGGACTTTATCATGTAAATCTAATTGCAATGAATAAGGTGCCCGGAACTAAATTCCAGTCGGCTTCTCCGGCAAAAGTAAAGCAATTTAAGGAAATCCTTGAATCCGGCGGCATAAATGCTACTATCAGGCGAGAGATGGGCAGCGACATCATGGCCGCCTGCGGACAGCTCAGAAGGGGAACAATAGAGGCAGAAAGATGTTAACTTACGGAATGTCCGAAAAAGGTCCCGTAAGGGACACCAACGAAGACAGCTTTGCCTATGCTCAGATAGGCGGCTATTTCTGCATGGCCGTAGCTGACGGTGTTGGCGGCGAATGCTGCGGTGAGATCGCGAGCAAGATTGCCGTAGACGGCGTCATGGCAACTCTAAAGGACAGCCTTGCTTTTATCGACAGCAAAGACGAGCTCCCGCATTTCCTAAAAGTATTATTTAACAGAGTAAATATCATGATCCTCCATGACTGTCTCGAAAACAGGGAGCGCATGGGCATGTGCACGACACTTACTGTTGCGCTCATGAAGGGAACGGAACTTACGATCGCACATATAGGCGATACCAGGGGATATCTCCTGCACGGATCTGAGCTCATCAAGCTCACTGAAGATCACAATGAAGCTGCCAAGCTCGTAAAACAGGGGCTTTTGACTGAAGATGATGCTAAATATCATCCTGGAAGATCAAGGCTCCTCATGGTCGTCGGGGAGAACCAGTATCTCAATCCTGATATTTACAGTTATAATATAAGTTACGGTGATCTGGTCTTCCTTTGCTCGGACGGACTTTATTCATATATGACTGACGAGCAGTTCAAGGCCTGCACAAAAGAAAGAAATAACCCTGAAAGCATCTGCAGCAAGCTGATTGCCCGGGCGCTCGAAGGACAAAGTACAGATAATATTACGGTTACGCTTGCGAAAGCAGAGCCCGCAACCGAACTATAAGGAGATAATATGGCAAATCAGGTTCACGGCCCTGAGGGCATGATATTTGCGAACAAGTACAGGATCGTCAAGCTTATTGGCTCAGGCGGTATGGCTAACGTATATCTCGGAATCGACATGAACACCGGCGCTAACGTTGCCATCAAGATCTTAAAGCCCGAGTTCTCATCTGACGATGAATTCATCAGAAGGTTCGATGCGGAAGCTAAGTCTGTAGCTTCTTTAAACCACGCCAACATTGTTAAGGTTTACGGTGTAGGCCACGAAGGAAACTTCAGATATATCGTTCAGGAATATATCGAAGGCATCACTGTAAAAGACCTCATCAACCAGAATGGACACCTGGACTGGAAAAATGCTGTCCCGATCGTTATCCAGATCGGTCTTGCATTGGACTATGCTCACCAGAACGGAATAGTTCACAGAGACATCAAGCCACAGAATATCCTTATCTCACGTGACCGTGTAGCTAAGATAACGGACTTCGGTATCGCAAGAGCCGCATCTTCCACGACGATCACCATGACCGGTGTTCAGATGGGCTCCGTTCATTATTTCTCGCCCGAGCAGGCAAGAGGCGGCAATGTAGGTCCCCAGTCTGATATCTATTCATTGGGCGTATCCCTTTTCGAGATGGTAACAGGAAGACTTCCGTTTGACGGCGATTCCAACGTTGCTATCGCAGTTAAGCACCTTCAGGAAACACCACCGGTTCCTTCTTCATTGATGCAGGGAATCCCGAAAGGCCTTGATTCCATCATCGCCAAGTGTATGCAGAAGAGCCCTGAGAGACGTTACCAGACAATGCGCCAGCTCGTAACCGAGCTTGATTCACTGCTCGTTGATCCTAACGGTGTATACGGCGTTATCACGAACGTTCCCGAAAAGGCTGCAAGCACAGATACAAATATCTCTTTCAGACAGGATCCTGAATATGAGAAGATCTCAGAGATCGAAAAGAGCGCTGAATCCAGACGTATCTCAAGATTCAGGGACAATGTCCTTTTAGCTCTCATTATTGTTGTTATCGTAGGCGTTCTGATCGGTATCGGAATCCTCGTTATAAGGGCAGTCGGAAATGCCACGAGCATCGAGCAGAATACAGACTATGAGATCGAAAACTATGTCGGCCTTAAGGCAGATGAAGTCATCAAGAAGCTTGATGCCGCTAATGTATATTATTCGATCGAATATCAGGATTCTGATGCTTATGAGCCCGGTATCGTTATTGCACAGAGCATCCGTGAGGGCGTTGTGGTTTCAACGACAAACAAGATCAGCAATCTTGTCCTCACAGTATCTTCTGCCGAAGAGTCGGTAATCCTTCAGGATTATTCGAACATGAACTATAAGGATGCATATAAGTCCTTAAAGAATCTCGGTCTTGAGCCTGTTTTGCGTACTGAGCCTTCGGACAATGTAACTCCGGGTCAGGTAATAAGGACCGAACCTGAAGCTAATACACAGGTATTAAGAGGTGAATCGGTAATCATCATCTATGCTACCGAGCCTAAGTCCTCTATCGTTCCTGACGTCGTAGGAAATACCGTTGCAGAAGCTAAAAAGAAGCTTGAAGAAAGCAGCCTCAACTATACGATCGAAGGCTCGCCTGAAGTTCTTGCTCTCGATGCAAAGAAGCAGTACGTAATCCTTACAAATCCTGTAGCAGGTTCCTCTGTTGCAAGAAAGTCTTCCGTAAAGCTCTTTGTCGGAACCAAGGAAGATTACCAGAACGGCGGCACACCTACGCCTACACCTCCTCAGGCAGTCATCGACATCGCTATGAAGGGAAGCGGTACAGCAACCGGTGCTGGAACATATGAGCTCAATACCCAGGTAACTCTCACGGCAACTCCTGCCGCAGGCTTTAAGTTCGAGTACTGGATGGATTCTTTGGGCAATATCGTAACTTACTCACTTAACTACACATTCGTCGTTAAGGAGAGCACGACATTTACGGTTGTATTCTCAGCATTGCCGACAAATACTCCGATGCCTACGGATACACCTACACCTGTACCTCCGACACCTACTCCTGTACAGCCTGATCCCGGCCCGGGCGGCGGCGGACAGCAGCCTGATCCTAACCAGAATCAGAACCAGAATCAGAACAATAATCAGAATCAGAACCCCAATCCCGGAACCGGAAACAACGGATAGGGTCAGAACCGATGGCAGAAACCGGAACTTTTAACGGAGTAATTACTAAAGGAGTGGGCGGTGTTTACACCGTTCGCTTCTTTCATGATGGCTCTTATCAATATGTAAGCTGCGCTGCCAGAGGCCAGTTCAGATTAAAGGGCATCAAGCCCGCGATCGGTGATAAGGTGACTATCATGCCTTCAGGTGACCCTGATGTTCCTTATGTAATTACCGATATCAAGGACAGGACAAGCTTTATTGCAAGGCCTCCTGTAGCAAACCTTTCGATAATGCTCCTGACATTTTCCGTTGCTAATCCCGAACCGGACCTTACACTGCTCGATAAGATGCTTTTAGTATGCTCATTAAGAGACATAAAGCCTGTCATCATTTTTACCAAGAGCGACCTTAATGAAGATGACAGCGGCAGGCTTTGTTCAGTATATACTAAGGCAGGTTACGAAGTTTTATTATCTTCACCTCTAAAGCCTCTTACCAAAAGCGATCTTAAGGATATAATAGGTGATGGAATTGCGGCCTTTGCCGGTCCTTCCGGTGTAGGCAAGAGCACGCTCTGCAATTCCCTTTTAGGGTATGATCTGATGGAAACAGGTGAAGTAAGTGCCAAGATCAAGCGCGGAAAACATACCACGAGGCATGTCGAGCTTCACGAGTTTTTCGACGGTTTTATCTGCGACACACCGGGATTTACCTCTCTGTCTTTAGAGGACCAGGGCGTCGATTACAGGGATGTTCTTTATGGATATCCTGAGATAACTTCGATTGCGCAAGGCTGCAGGTTCGACGACTGCTCGCACAGGAAAGAAGACGGGTGCGTCGTAAGAAACGCTTTGTCAGAAGGCCTTTTGGATGAAGGGCGCTACGAGAGATATAAGAGCTTTTATACGGAGCTTTACGATAATAGGAACAATTACAAGCATAGGAGAAAACAATGAGTTACATTGATATAGCACCGTCCATTCTTGCAGCGGATTTCGGCTATCTGATGAGAGATATCAAGAAGGTCGAAGGCCACTGTGAATACCTCCATATAGACGTTATGGACGGTCATTATGTTAATAACATCTCCTTCGGAATTCCGGTCATCCAATCGATCAGAAAATATACCGACATGAAGTTCTATACGCACCTCATGATCACCGAGCCCGAAAAGTATATCAAGGCATTTGCAGACGCAGGATCTGACAACATCACATTCCATATCGAGTGTTCCGAAAACCCTGATAAGTTAATAGAAGAAATCAAGGCATTAGGGTGCACGGCAGGAATCTCAATCCATCCCGATACGCCAATCGAAAAGGTTTTCCCTTACATCGGAAAAGTAGAGATAATCCTTATCATGACCGTATATCCCGGCTTTGGCGGCCAGGGTTATATTGCTTCATCAAATGAGAGGATCGCCAAATTAAGAAAAGCAATCGATGACGCCGGTGCTGATACCATCATCTCTGTTGACGGCGGCATCACATTAGGCAATGTAAAAGAAGTCTACGACGCAGGCGCCAGATTGTTCGTTGCAGGCAGCACCGTATTTAATGCTGAAGATCCTGCAAAAGCCATAGAAGATCTTAAAAGATGCGCTTTGTTATCGTAACAGGCGGACCATTAAGCGTTTATGCCGCTGACGTTGTCAGGGGCTTTTCGGAAGCTGCCGATACAACTGTCATCGCATGCGATTCAGGCTGTGATTTCCTTGCTAAAGCAGGCGTAGTTCCGTCTCTTGTAGTAGGAGACATGGATTCCATCTCAAAGTCCGGTCTGGAATATATCAATGCAAATAATATCCCTGTCGAAAAATACCCGGTTGAAAAAGACTGGACAGATTCAGAGATAGCTTTGGGCAAGGCATCTAAAGATGACGAGATAATCCTCGTCTGTCCTCTGTCCGGCAGGATCGATCACATCATGGCAAACTTAGGCCTTGCAATGAAGTTCAGAACGGAAGGATATAAGATAACGGTATCAGACGGAATCACTGTGTGCTTCCCGTTGTCAGGCGAAGATCGTGCTGAATGCAGCGTCAGGGCTTATAAAGATGATGCAAGCGTTTCTCTTATTCCGTTTGATTTCGACACACCTGTAACAGGCGTTACAACAGAAGGCCTTTACTATGCATTAAAAGATGCAACGCTTACTGCAGGCTCATCTTATTCTTTTTCGAACCATCCTGTTATTGGCGCACTTTCTGTTTCAGTTTCAATTAAGTCAGGTAAGCTCCTTTTAACGGTTACTAAAGCGGTCTAAAGCCTTACTGCGATTGCATTTGAGGGCGTTTTTCAAAAAGGCAAATTACAAATTAAGGTGCCAAAATTGAGACTTTGGCTTATTGAATGAGACCGGGGAAGGGCTATATACTTATAGTGCAAATGAATGAACGCATCCTTTTGAGGGTGCGTTTTTTTATTTCCAATATTTTTTACGGAGGAATGAAAATATGATGGACTACGAGAGTTTTAAGGAGAGAGTAATGAATGAGTTCTTGGACTATATGCCTGAGAGGTATTCGGACTGCGAGATCGAACTTAGGAAAGTTCCGAAGGTAAATACTTGCCTTACTGGCGTTGTGATCAAGCCCAAGGGAACACCTCGTTCTTACTGCAGCCCCACATTCTACATGGAGAGAATGTACGACCAGTATCTTGAATGCGAATCTTTCGAGAAGGTCATGGCTAACCAGGCAATCTACCTTGAAGAGTCATTAAAGTGCCTGCCTGATGACATCCTGCAATTTGATTTCGAGAAGATCAAGGACAAGATCGTTTTCCAGATCGTTAATACCAGGGAAAACCAGGAGATGATCAGATACTGCCCCCATAGGGATTTCATGGACCTTACGATCGTTTATAGAGCAATAGTCAGCATCGACGAGCACGGCGTATCCGGATTCCTTATTACCAACGATATCGCCAGGTCAGAAGAACTTACCGAATCTGTTCTGTACCGTCTCGCCAAGAAGAATACGAAAAAGATATTCCCGTTTAAGAGCGAGAGGATCGAAGATACTATGGTCCGTCTTATGAAGCGCTGGGGCGTTGAGGATGAGCATATCGCGGAAACATTTTCGGGCAAAGACGATATCCCTGAAAAAGACAGGGTCTATGTCGTCAGCAACGAAGCAGAGTTCTTCGGCGCTAATGCGCTTTTATATTCCGATGTCCTGAAAAAGATCGTAAACAGCATCGGAACCGATTGCTATATCCTGCCCTCATCAGTACATGACCTCGTGATCCTTTCGACTGAGACTTTCAGTGAGAGCAATAAACTTATAAGCCTCGTTAAGGAAACAAACAGCGAGCATGTAAGAGTTTCCGAGAGATTATCTGACAACATTTACCGTATCAGCATTGTTGACGGATCTCTTAAGTGCATCACCGACAAAATGGAGGAAGCATCGTGAAATGAAGATACTGCAAAAGAATAAAGCCAAGATACTGGCTTTTCTGATGACGGCAGCAGTTGCGATGAGCGCTCTGCCGTTATTTATTGGAACTGATGTTTGTGCCGCCGTATTAAGTTCCAATGCGCTTGTTTCCGAATCAGATACAAAGAAAGCCGGATATACGAGCGAGAAAGCTTTCAGAGACCGTATCCTTTCTGCCTGCAAGAGCCTGGATGGTGTTAAGTATACCTGGGGCGGAGGCGGCTGGAACGGTATTGACTGCGCAGGTTCGGTAAGTTTTGTGTACAGCGTAACTTTGAAGACTGCTCATATCCAGAGTACGCCCGGATCTTACGGTAACAGGACTTTGTCTTATGCAGGCGGCGGAAATCCCGATAAATACGGCTTCTACAGACCCGGATTTGCAGGCATCAAGTCGAGCTTTAAAGAAGGTCTCCTTAAGAAAAGGGGCATAACTCCTACCGAGAATAAGTTTTCGAGCTTTGATACGAACGGCACCAAGGGCATTCAGAACGATGAATGGATCACGATCATCAACACTTACGGCTTTAAGCCAGGCGACATGATCTTGTGGTGGAACGATAACAACGACAAGAATAATGCCCAGCACATTACGATCTATGCGGGCATCGAAAACGGTGTCCCTATGCATTGGACAGCAAGTTCCACCACCGGATATTTCTGCAAAAAGTCTTTGGCAAGCAGTTCTTCCGAAGCCGGCAAAGGCAGCTTTACCGGCTTCATGGGTCTTAAGGCAACAGGCTTAAGAGATTCTGCTTATGCAGGATTCTATCTGGATAAAAGGGACCCTTCAGGCATCAATTATCTAGGCGCGGTATTTACGGTCTATAAAGACTCTGAACTTAAAAGCCGTGCAGGCGAATTAAGAGATGACGATGGTGACGGAGTCTATACAGACTACTATGCTCTTACAGGTTCTTCATTTTCAAAGCAGAGCTTTAATATCACGCCTAAGAACGGTGAGGAAGGCACGTACGAAGATACTCTTTATATCAAGGAGACAACTAAGCCATCGGGTGTCTTGCTTCCGGACGGATCTAAAAAGAGCCTTAAAGATGCTGACGGAAATATCCCTTCTGTCTACTCATTTCTTGATCCTGATGTTTATGTGGTCCATGTAAAAGTGTCCGGCACTGACGGCTCAAAAGGAAAGCTCGAGTATTCTGTTAAAAGATCCGGCGGAAAAGACCTCTATTCATTTACAAATAGCGACTATCCTTATACGTCAGGTTCTAATGTAATGCTGATAACAAATATGAGCACTACTGAAGAAACAAAAGGAAGAGGCAAAGGCGCAGGCCTTTTTACAGACGGCAGCAGTTTGTCATTGGAAAAGACCACTACTACTTCATTTGATATAACGACAACTGTTTTTACCGTAACCGAAGGTGCGGATCTTGTAGCCGCTTATAAATTCGCAGACGGCACCTGGAACTGGTACGACGCTTACGGAAACAAGTGGGAAGGGACAGGTTCTTTCCCGATCAAGTACGATACCGAATATGTCGTAACCGAGATCTTTGAAAAAGACCCGCCCTTTGAATGTTGCGACGGCAATACCATAGATTACGAATATAAAAACGATTCAGGCTGGGAGAAAGTAAACGATACAACTTATAAGTATAAGTTTAAGACAGACAGCCTCGATTCAAAGAAAACATACTCATTTACATGCGAGAACAACAAGCTTTCCGGAAAACTCGAAGTCGATAAAGAGGTTAAAGATAAAGACGATTCAAAAGAAGGCTGTGTTTTCGAACTTTGGAATAAAGACAAGACGATTAAATTAGCGGAAGGAGTGTCAGATAAAGATGGAAAAGTTAAATGGAAAACACAAGGGTCAGCTGCTGTTGAGCTCACAGACGTGCCTTGCGGAGGATACCTTCTATGCGAAGTGTGTCCTGATAATTCATATCATGGATCTAAAGCCAGGTATGTATATGAAGTCCCTGAAGGGTTCACAGACGGGAAAGACGGGAAGTGGTACAAGGAAATAACAGTTATCACCGACACGATCAAAGAAACGGTTGTTAATGACAGGCTCGAATCTTCAGTAAAGGTCACCAAATCTTCTGAGGACAAAGTCAACAGTAACGTGGAATTTTCAATCACTTACGGCGGTCTTAATGAAGAACCTGTATGGGACAGCATACCTCTGGTAACAGGAAAGACCGACAGCAATGGAAATCTTGTCTTCACAAATCTTCCTACAGGCTGGTACAGGGTAGACGAGAAGGCCGAACCTGCATATAAGGTGACCTGGGACGACGGAACTACAGGCAAGTCCAGGATATTTAAACTTACTAAAGCAGATGACAATAAAATAAAAGAAGTTAAGGCAACAAACAAGATCGACATCAAGCCATCGTTATCCACGTCTCTTACAGATAATAACGGGTCGCATAAGATTAACTGCGGCAAGGATATCGAACTGACAGATAAGGTCCATTTCGAAAACCTGACTTCAGGATATGAATACAAGATCACGGGCTGCCTTGTAGATAAGATGAGCGGAGAGATCCTTAAGGACAAGGACGGAAAAGAATATAAGACAACAGTTAACTTTAAAGCAGATAAGTCTTCAGGTGAGATCTCTTTGGACGAAAAGGGCAGAGAAGTAGTCGCGGGAGATGTTTATGTAAAGTTTAAGATCGACAGCGGATTATTGTTTGAACAGGCATTTAAAGAAGGCATAGCGGAATTGTCGGTAGTTTGTACTGAGACATTGTATTTCAGAGAAATCGTAATAGCAGAACACAAAGACCTGAATGACGAGGAACAGACCATATCTGTAAGCCCCAAGATCTCAACCAGTGCCACAGATGCTAATACGAATACAAGCGTTATGACATTATCTGAGACGGTCGGCATAAACGACAGCTTGAGCTTTACGGGCCTTAATCCCGGTGACAAATATATCGCGACAGGGATCCTGATGGATAAAGCAACAGGTAAGCCTTATGTGGATTCAGACGGAAATACATATACCAAGACGGTCAGGTTTACGCCTCAGGCACCTGACGGTTATGTGATCGTTCCTTTCGAAAACGTTAAAGTACCGCTGGACATGATAGACATCGTGGTATTCGAATCGGTAAAGACCGAGAACGGAACAGATCCTATCGCAGTGCATGAAGACATAAACGATGAAGGTCAGACTGTAAGAAGGCCTTCGTGCAAAACCATAGCAACTACAGTAAAGGGCGACAAGACTTTCCTTAAGAATTCGACAGTAACGATCGTCGATCATGTAAGCTATGAGAACCTGGAAGTGGGACATACATACTATGCAAAGGCGACCTTAAAGCTCAGCAGCGGTTCGGAGGTCACGAACAAAGGCACCGAAGTCGTATCGATGCAGAAGTTTGAACCGGAAGAACCTTCAGGAATTGTAGATGTAAAGCTTAAGTTCAAGGCACAGGGCCTTAACAGCGGAGATACTGTCGTTGTGATCGAGAATATCTACGACATGTCGACCGAAGAAGAAACCGCTCTCGGTATCCAATATGAAGATATCCGGGTTATATCGCACGAAGATCTGGATAACAAAGACCAGAGCCTTTCAGTTACAGACATTCCTGTATCAGGCGAACTTTTAAGCAGCAAGACTGTTATAGGCGCATTGATCTTCCTCGTGTCGGTCGGCCTCGGCGCATATTTCGTAACTGATGAGATCAAGAGAAAAAGGATCAAAAGGAACATAAGATGAAAAGGAACATAAGATGAAAAGGAACATAAGATGAAAAGCAGATATCTCAAAGCGTTTCTGGGAGGAGTCCTGATAATCTTATCTGTTATCGGATTGCTGCTGTTTCTGGAAGAATATGCGAAGTCCTATCTCCGGAATACTATAAAAGATGATGTCCTTAATAGAAGAGAAGATGACAATATTGAATATGATGTGCCTAAAGGAGACTATCTCGCTGTAAATGGCGAAGAGAATACATCTGATGAAAATGCAGCAGAAGGATTGATACAGATAGCGGGATATTCTAAAGGAGATACTAACGCAACAGATAAACTGCATCTGGTAGGGATAATCAGCATACCTTCACTTGATATCGAAGAACCTATATGGGAAGAAAACTCGGATCTGGCAATGCGTTACGGCGTGATCCTGATGGACTATTCGCCCAGGCCGGGAGATAAAGGCAACAGCATAATAGTAGGACACAGGAATAACATTACACATACGATTTTCGATAAACTTACAAAGATAAAAAACGGCGCAGCCGTCACAATAACCACACCCGAAGGCTTTGAGCAAAATTATAGGGTGAACGGCAGATACTACTGTTCACCCTATGATCTTCAAGATTATGTTGGCACTTCAGAAGATTTTCCCGTGATGATAACCCTGATAACATGTGCCAGGGAGAAAGGCAACAGCTGGCGCTTTATAGTTACGCTGATACCTTCCTAAGTTATATCAGAGCTCGGTTCTGTGGCTTAAGCCCAATTCCTCGGCAACTGCAAAGAAAGCCTTTCTGGAATTCCTGATAGAAGCTTCTGAAACGCAGAAAGCAAGACGGCAGTAACCGGGGCGTGCAAAGCTCGAACCCTTAACGAGAAGGAGATTCTGCTTAGCGCAGATCTTGGCGAACTCTTCGTCAGTCAGACCCTCAGGTGTGTTCATGAAGATGTAGAGAGCGCCGTTAGGCTTAACTGCATCAAAGCCTGCGTCAACGATATTGGAGTAGAGAAGGTTTCTTCTGTTCTCGTAGTTTGCAACATCGACCTTTGCGTAGATAGCCTTTTCAATAACCTTCTGCCAGATAGCAGGAGCGTTAACGCTTCCGAGTGTTCTGTTGGAAAGAACGATCGCACCGGTGAGCTCGGCAAAGTCAGCGCACTTAGGTGAAACAAGAGTATAACCGATTCTCTCACCGGGAAGTGACAGTGACTTACTCCAGGAGAAGCAGATAATGAGGTTATCAATGTACTTAAGAGCGCAGGGAACCTCGGCACCATCGTAAGCTAAGTCGATATAAGGCTCATCAGAGATTACATAGATCGTGTGATCCTGCTTCTTGAGCATATCATTAAGCTGGGTAAGGAGCTCAGCCGGATAAACAACACCGGACGGGTTGTTAGGTGAGTTAACGATAATGGCCTTTGTCTTGGAAGTGATAGCTTTTTCGATATCAGCGATGACGGGCATGAACTTATCGTCAGTCTGAACGATAACTACCTTACCATTGTGGTTAGCGACATAGCCGTTATATTCCATGAAGTAGGGAGCAAGAAGGATTACTTCGTCATCAGCATCAAGGATCGAGTGAAGAACGTCATTCATGGCAGAAGCCGCACCAACAGTCATGCAGACTGCATCAGGTCCGATCTCCATTCCGGCTTCCTTGCCGCGCTTTTCGGCAACGATCTGGCGTGTGGACGGATAACCTGCGTTGGGCATATATCCGTGCATACCGGGTGTAGGATTATTAGCAAGGTCCTTTAAAGCATCGAAGACTTCCTTCGGAGGCTCCAGGTCGGGGTTTCCGATTGAGAAATCATAAACATTGTCAGCACCATAGATAGCCTTAAGTCTTCCGCCTTCCTCAAACATCTTGCGGATCTCGGAACCGCCCTTAAGAGCTTCAGCCATTTTCTTGGAAATCATAGTAATACCTCTTATGAATAAAAAATTAGGAATAATATAGCACAAATATTTAAGACGAAGTAGCACGACCTTCACGTTTAAGGGGCAGCTTAGTGCCTCTACTATCGTTGCCATTTAGATAAAAAGCTTCAAATCAATAGAACTGTATCGAAAAGACTCTGGTTTGGTTGTTTTTCGATACACGTGCTAATGACAGTGTCTCGAAAACTGTTGATTTGTTAGCGTTTTCGAGACAAATTCGCGAAATTGTCTCGAAAAACACATGTTTTAGGCAGTTGTCGATACACTGCAAAGTCGTGTTGTATCGAAAATGGATGATTCTTGTTGATTTTCGATACAACCGCTCAGTATTCATGAATTACAAGGAGAAATATATGAGTTATGGGTTGCGAAACATCATTGATGAAAGATACAGAGTAATTTCAGATCTTGTTAAAAAGACTGAAGAAAAGTTAGTTAGGTTGCCACAAGGCAGATTAATAATAAAGCATAGGAACAACAGTGCCTATTACTATGCTTATGGTGAATCGAAAAACAGGAAAGAAAGGCTTTTAAGCAGAAAAAAGCCGGAAGAGATAGAGGTGTTGGTTCAAAAAAGTTATCTTGAAATGGTTTTGAAGGCCGCGAAAAAAGAAAAAACAGTATTAGAGAATTTGGTCTTGAAGTATCCGGAGACTGTTGCTGAAGATATATATAACCTTCTTCCGGAAGAGCGCAGAATGTTTGCCAAGAACATAATGATTACCGATGACGCTTTTGTAAAACGCTGGGTGAATCAACCATATAAGAAGAAACCTATTTCTGATGATGTGCCGGTATATATAACCAAGAAGGGCGAACGTGTCAGATCTAAGTCAGAGATGATCATTGCGAACATGCTCTATGACTATGGTATTCCATATAAATATGAGTGTCCGCTATTGGTAGGCGGTGAGATATTCCACCCTGATTTTACTATCTTGAGGCTTAGCGACAGGCAGGTCGTTTACTATGAACACTGCGGCAAGATGGGTGACCCGGATTATGTTGAGGATATGATAGACAGATCAAGAAAATATGCATTTGATGGAATATTCCAGGGTGACAGATTATTCTACACGTTTGAATCTGCAAAACAGCCGCTTGATGTAAGAGTAGTAACCGAGATGATCGAAAATAACTTCAGGTGATCAGGAACAATCACCTTTACTGGGCAGGCGTACCTGCAGGCTCTTCGTTCTCGTATAGAGGATTCTGAAGTCTGTTTAAGAAGAATCTTTCGGACATTGGCTTGTCGTAGAAGAAAGACTGGAAGAGGAAGCATCCGCACATCTTGAGGTCTTCGACCTGCTTCTGGGTATGAACGCCTTCGCAGATAACTTTGTAGCCTAAGATGTTGGCGAGGTTGATCATGTTGTTTGTGATGATACGGCCTCTTTGATCTTCAGGTTCGAAACGGTCGGCTTCGATCTTAACGTAGTTAGCTTCCAGGTCGTGGAGGATGTTAAGAGTGGACTGGCCGGTACTGAATTTGTCCAGAGTAACGAGAACACCCGCGTCGGTCAGTGTCTGGCTGACGTCTTTGAGGATCGGCATTCTCTGTGTGAAGTCCGGCTCTGAGAATTCGATGCCGATGAGGCTGTGGTCAACTTCATATTTGTCGATAACTGCCAGGATGTCATTAGCGATCGAATTATTGAAAAGATGACGGCCGGAGAAGTTGATCGAGATGGGAACAAGCGGGATGTTCATTGACTGCCAGTTCTTGATGTTCTTGCAGACGTTTTCCAAAACGTAGAAGTCGATCCTTGTAACGAGACCTGAATCTGTAGCAATGTTAATGAACTCCTCAGGTGCTATGATCCTGCCGTCGACTGGCCATCTTACAAGAGCTTCAGCGGCGTGAAGGCGCGGTTGGTCTTCAACGCTGATGATCGGCTGGTAGTAGATGAGGAACTTGTTATCGTTTAGAGCTTTAGTGAGTGTCTCTGTATTGTTGTGGCTCTTTTCGTTTATTTCATCGGAATAATAGACGATGTCGATGTTGTTCTTTCTGGAATAAGTGTAAGCCTGAGAGCACTCGCCCATAACGTGCTTGCCGTTTCTGTGACTTGTCTTAATGGTGGTAATGCCGGCTCTGCTGTTAATGACATACTCGAATTTGTCGACACCGTAAGCAAGCGTTACCGGAACGGAGGTGATGAGACGCTCGAGCTCAGGGAGGCGGGAAGTGATAATGACGACTATGAAGTTGTCACCGCCCAAATGAACTGCGAATTCGCCTCTACTCTCGTCAATCAGCTCTTTGAGTTTATTTGCGTAGCTTTTGATCGCTGTGCCGGCAATATCAGAACCGAAGTATCTGTTCAGCTGGTTAACCTGCTTTATGTTGATGAAGGCTACGGAGTATTTTGTGGCGACTCCGGTTGCGAACATTTCGTCGAATTTAGTGAAGAGATAGTTCGGATTATACATGCCGAACTCCAAATCGTAGTTGTAGAGATAAGAATATTGGGCACTGAGACGGGAGACAGCGATCATGTGGGCAACGGATGCCCTGAATATCTTGATGAATTCCTGCTGCTCAATGGTCTGCTGGGGAGGGAACTGCTTATAAGTGAATCTGACAACCGTGGTAACGGAATCCCTGGTGCCCAGTGTTACTTCAAAAAATTCATTGCCGACATTATCGGACAAAAAGTCTACATTTTTGGATACCGGTCTGCCGCTGATTATCTGGGTATCTTCGATCTTGGCTATTGAGAGATAGTCGGCGTACTTGAAAAATTTGTCCGTAAACTTACAATCGGCGCATTCGTCGAGTGCTTCAAAGAATCCTTTTATATCTGGAGTACCAGCAGCCATAATCTATCCTTATAAGTTATTACCTAGATTTTAAGGCAGTAAAGATGTGTTTACAAGAAAAAAGCGAATTATCAAAAAAAACAGAGAAATAGAGGCGTGTTAATGAATGCTCAAAAAATGACATACAGGCAGTTTATAGGAACCATGGGAGAAGATGCTGCGGTAAAGCTTCTTAACTCCAAAGGCTTTACGATCTTGAAGCGCAATTACATTGTCTATAATGTCGGAGAGATAGACATAATTGCGGAAAAGGACAGCGATATTCATATAGTGGAGGTGAGGACGAGGCTTAATATCGGTTATTATCCGGACTCTGTCGAATCTGTAGCAGGTGCCAAGAGGAACAGGATAATAAGGACCGCTGAGCACTTTGTAATGGAGAACGGGCTTTATGATAAGAATATCGTTTTCGAGATATGCATGGTCACACACGATAAGCAAGGTAATATACGGAGAATCGATTTTGTGCCCTTTTGATGTGCAAAGTGCCGAATTTATCCGAAAATGAATTTTTGGCGGGAGGAAATGCCATTTTAGCAATTTTCCTTTATTGCTTTATAAATGTAATAGACTATAATTGTTGAGGTTTTTAGGGGGATTCCCTAGGCAAAAATGCAAGTTTAAGACTGCAAAATTTCATTTTAGGAAGGTTGGCTTATCATGAAGGGTTACCGCGAAATGACAAAGGAAGAGCTCCTCAAGGTTAGGGAAGAGCTGAACGAACGCTATGAGAAGTGCAAGGCACTCAATCTTACGCTCGACATGACCCGCGGAAAGCCTTCTCCGGTCCAGCTCGATCTTTCGAACGATATATATGACACATTAAAGGACGGTTTTAAGACCGCCAAGAATGAAGATACCAGAAACTACGGTATCGCTCCCGGAATCGAAGAGATCAGAAAGATCTTCGCTGATCTTCTGGGTACAGATAAAGACAATATCTTCATGGGCAATTCTTCATCTTTGAACCAGATGTATGATGCGATCATGCGTTCTATGGTCTTCGGTGAGATCGATTCACCCAAGCCCTGGTCACAGGTTGAAGGCAAGAAGTGGCTTTGCCCTGCGCCCGGATATGACAGACATTTCAGAGTTACAGAGACAATGGGCTTTGAGCTTATCGCAGTTCCCATGACTGAAAACGGTCCTGACATGGACGTTGTTGAAGAACTTGTTAAGGATGAGAAGGTTAAGGGTATCTGGTGCGTTCCCTGCTACAGCAACCCTGACGGCGTTGTTTACTCTGAAGAAGTTTGCGAGAGACTCGCGAAAATGGAGACAGCAGCACCTGACTTCAGGATTTTCTGGGACAACGCATATGTATGCCACCACCTCTATGAGGACAGAAGTACATGGGGCAAGCTCCCTGATATGCTTTCCCTCTGCGAGAGCTACGGCCATGCAAACAGAGTCTATGAGTTCGCTTCATCTTCTAAGATCACTTTCGCAGGCGGCGGAATCTCATGCTTCGCAGCAAATAAGGACAATATGACTTGGGCAAAGAAATACCTTAATGCCCAGGCTATCTGCACAAATAAGGTCAATCAGCTTGCTCACGCAAGATTCCTTCCGGATTCTGAGGCAGTTTATGCTCACATGATGAAGCATGCTGCAATCCTCCGTCCGAAGTTTGAAGCTTGTCAGAAGGTCCTTGATGAGGAACTCGGTTTTGATAACCTCTGGCACTGGACAAAACCTAACGGTGGTTATTTCGTAAGCTTCTATGCTATGCCCGGTACGGCTACAAAGATCGTTACAATGTGCAAGGAAGCAGGCGTAGCTCTTACTCCTGCAGGCGCAAGCTATCCTTACGGCAAGGATCCTTCTGATTCAAATATCAGACTTGCTCCTTCTTTCCCCGGTATCGAAGATATTGAGAAAGCCGTCAGAATCCTCTCGATCTGTGCTAAAATCACAGCAGTGGATAAATTGTTGGAGGATCTTTAATAATGACTAAAGACACATACGAGAGCCCGTTAAACTCCCGCTATGCGAGCCGCGAGATGCAGTACATCTTCTCGCCTGACAAGAAGTTCAAGACATGGAGACTTCTTTGGATCGCATTAGCTGAGGCAGAGAAAGAATTAGGTCTTAACATCACAGATGAGCAGATCGCTGATCTCAAAGCTCACAAGGATGATATCGATTATGAGGATGCCGCAGCAGAGGAGAAGATCCGCCGCCACGACGTAATGGCTCATGTCCATTCCTATGGCAAGCAGGTCAAGGGTTCCGGTGCTGACGCGATCATCCACCTTGGCGCTACTTCGTGCTATGTTGGTGACAATACAGACATCATCATAATGAGAGAAGCTTTGGAACTCATCAAGAAGAGACTTGTTGTAGTTATCGCAAAGCTCGCTGATTTTGCTGACGAATATAAGGCTATGCCTACTTTGGGCTTTACTCATTTCCAGCCCGCTCAGCTCGTAACTGTCGGTAAGAGAGCAACTCTCTGGCTCCAGGATCTCGTTTTCGACCTTGAGACAGTTGAGAACGCTATTGCTTCATTGAAGCTCCTCGGATGCAAGGGTACAACAGGTACTCAGGCTTCTTTCTATGATCTTTTCGACGGCGATCACGAAAAGTGTGTTGAGCTCGACAAGAAGATCTGCCAGAAGATGGGTTTTGAGCAGTCTTACTATGTATCCGGCCAGACATATTCCAGAAAGATCGATTACACAGTTCTTTCAGCTCTTGCAGCTATCGCTCAGAGCGCTCACAAGTTCTCCAACGATATCAGACTTCTCCAGCACCTGAAGGAGATCGAAGAGCCTTTCGAAAAGAACCAGATCGGATCTTCCGCTATGGCTTACAAGAGAAATCCGATGAGATCCGAGAGAATCGCATCACTTTCCAGATATGTTATCGCTGACGTTCTTAATCCTGCCATGACATCTTCAGAGCAGTGGTTTGAGAGAACATTGGATGACTCTGCAAATAAGAGAATCTCAGTACCTGAGGCATTCCTCGCAGTTGATGCGATCCTCGGTATCTATACAAACGTTGTTTCCGGTCTTGTTGTATATCCCAAGATTATTGAAAAGCACATCAATGATGAGCTGCCTTTCATGATGACAGAGAATATCATGATGGAGGCAACAAAGAAGGGCGGAAACCGTCAGGAGCTCCACGAGGAAATCCGCCAGCTTTCTATGCAGGCAGGTTCTGTTGTTAAGAATGAGGGCAAGCCCAATGATCTTCTCGAGAGGATCGCAGCTGATCCCAAGTTCGGCATGACAATGGATGAGCTCCTTAAGCTTAGAGATGCCAAGCTTTACATCGGTCGATGTCCGGAGCAGGTCGACGCGTTCCTTACAGAGTGTGTCAGACCGTTGATTGCTGCGCACAAGGATGACCGTGAGGTAAGTGAAGTCGAGCT
>JAEEGJ010010145.1_pt1 | contig 24712 bp, 18 predicted proteins | sample 8958761 | NCBI WGS metagenome assembly JAEEGJ01 (sample SAMN16246546, study PRJNA631951) | gut metagenome | biome: gut microbiome; feature: rumen; material: RS-attached | host: Bos | place: Iran: Karaj | collected 2018-10 | reverse complement strand
ATAATAACGCTTGCCAGGATAACCTTCTGCATATTTGTTTGTCATCACCGAACCCATGGCCTTCAACACCTGGTCGCTGACGAAATTTTCAGAAGCGATAAGCTCGATGCCGTGCATCTGACGCTCTTTTTCCTTACGGATAAGGTTAAAAACCTTTGTGTCTTTCTTCATGTTAAAATGTATTTAGTTGATATTCAATTATTTACAGATTTTTAAAAAAATATTTTGCCTTTTATTTCAAACTTCAAAATTACAATTTTTTATTCAAATTACAAAAATTTTAATTAATTTTGCACTTTATTTTGGAAATGACGACTCTCGATGACATAAAATCAGCGGTTTCAGAGGAATTGGAGCGGTTTGAAACATTTTATAAAGACGCGCTTCATTCCGACAACTTCCTGTTGGACCGGATAGGCCGTTACACCTTGAAACACAAGGGGAAACAGCTGCGTCCGCTGTTTGTCTTCCTCTCGGCAAAATGTTTCGGCGAGGTCAACGAGAGCACCTATCGGGCAGCCACCTTCATCGAGCTTCTGCATTCAGCCACTTTGATTCATGACGATGTGGTCGACGATGCTGCCGAGCGTCGGGGATTTGCTTCAATCAATGCGCTTTACAAAAACAAAATAGCTGTCCTTGCTGGCGATTATCTCCTCTCAAAAGGTATGATGATAGCTCTCGAAAAACATGATTATCAGATGCTTGACATGATTTCGGAGACGGTCAGGAATATGAGCGAGGGCGAGATTTTTCAACTTGAGAAAGCCAAAAAATTTGACATATCTGAAGATGATTATTACCAGATTATCGAGAAAAAAACCGCTTCGATGATAGGCTCGTGCTGCGCTATCGGGGCTGTCTCCGCTGGCGCGGATGCTGAACAGGTCGAGACGTTGCGGAAATTCGGAATCTTCGCAGGCACAGCATTCCAAATCCGTGACGATATCTTTGATTATCAACCGGATAACAAATCCGGAAAAGGCTATGGCAACGACATTCGCGAACATAAGATGACATTGCCGCTCATTCATCTTCTGAAAGAGAGTTCTCCTATTGAGAAAACGTTGATAATCAGCAAGATACGTCTTGGCGGAAAGCGCAGAAGCACCATTGAGGAGATTATAAAAAAGGCAAATGAGAAAAATAGCCTGCATTATTGTGAGGATAGAATGAATTGTTTTATCCAACAGGCTGATAATCAATTGAATATAATAAATAATTCTGAAGCGAAACAGGCTTTGAAGGAATTGATGTTTTACTGTATAAAAAGAAATATATGAAAACAAACAGAGTCGTCATTTCGAGCGGAACGAAGTGTAGTCGAGAAATCACCGGCATACAATTTCTAACAGATTCGAGTGGCGGAGATTTCTCCATTCCGCTCCGCTACAGTCGAAATGACGTTAAACTAGTAACGTTATTACTTTTAATGTTTTTCTGCATATGTGCACATTCCCAGGCCTTTTTCGGTGGCCTGGCCGTTGGTAGTGTCACTTCGCAGGTCGACGGTGACCATAACAACGGCTTCCACAAGGTGGGCTTAACGGGCGGCGCATTTGTAGGACTGGAGTTATCCGATATCTTCGAGGCTCAGTTTGAGATAAAATACATCCAGAAAGGCTCGCGTTCGAGTGCCGACGACCCTTATCAGTTTGTGATTCGCCTTGATTACATCGAGCTTCCGCTCGTGGCCTCCGCAAACCTTGGTTTTTTGAACATCAACGGACGTAAAGTCGACTGGATTTCGTTTGAAGCGGGTGCCAGCGTCGACGTGCTCGCCTACACCAACCAGAAAAACAACGGTGCCAGCGAATATGGCGCAAACCAATGGAAAAGATTCTGTGTCAACGGAATACTTGGCGTGAAGTTTAACCTCGTCGGGAAAAAACTGCAATTAGATGCCCGCGTAATAACCTCGATAAACTCGGCTTACGCGGGCAACTACCTGCAAGCACTGCGTTTCGGACAATGGGGCGCTTTTAACGACGTCCTCGAACTTGTGCTGTTTTATCGTTTCTAACTATTTGGAAATAGTCAACTTCTTGGTAATCAATCCATTATCTGTCAAAATATTGACAAAATACATTCCTGATTGATAGTCAGCGAGTCGTACTTCTATCTTGTCGGACTTGACTTGGACATCGTAAACCATCTCACCGAGCATATTAACGATAGTAACTCTTTGAATACCAACACTTTCAATGGTTACAACATCGTTTGCTGGATTCGGGTAAACAGCCACTTCGGCAAGGTCGTTTTCACCGATGTTATCCCAATCTTTATCAAGTGGTTCTGACCAGTATATTGTATATCCTCCGTCAATGCTGACACCATATTGATAAAGGCCGTTTGGTAGGTTAACCCATTCATTGTCAATATATTGAGCGTTGATAACGCTTTCTGCCACCAAAGTCTGTGCACCAGTGTCGCAGTTCTTGCGATAGACGTTGTACGCATTGCCGACGGTGATGTCGTCGATATAGAATGCGTTCTCGTACTCGCCTTCGGCGAGCTGGTTGACGTATTTCCATTCAAGCAGATGGTTGCCAGGGCCTAATGCGACAGTGTATTTTGTCCAAGGCACCTTGTCTTTCAGAGTCTGTCCATATTGCACGTTGTCGATCAGGAAGCCGCAGCCGTTCAACGGAAAACAGTCGACCATCGCGTAATAGCTTACTACACAAGTGGTTGGCACGTTAACGCCGAGTGTTATCTTGCTTGATGAGAACATGGCTTTGTTGGTTGACCTCACGCAGTAGGAGCCGCTGTTCGGGTTCTCCATGGTCACTTCCCAGGGTGATGTGCCGTCGTTGATCCACATGTTTTGTAGCAAATCGCCCGACTCGAAGCCGTCATAGATGCAGTTAGGCATGTCCCAATTCAAAGCCACCTTGCTGTTGTTGATGATATCTGTTTGAATATCAATAACTTTGTTGACTATAACATAGTTTGAAGGCAATGTTGTAATATCGTTGTCAAGATGAGCCTTGATGTAATAGGTGTATTTGCCGGCATACGTCAGCTGATCGGTGTAAGTTACTGATGTTAAATTGTTTACGATGCGCACTCCATCGCGATAAACCTCATAATATGTGGCGTTTTCGGCTGCATCCCAATTCAAATCGACATAAGTGCCATCGAAATCGGCGGTGAGGTTGGTCGGGCCATGATGGAACAGTGTGTTGATGGCTGCCAAAGCATCGATACGACCTGAGCCTACGATGTTGTTTTTCTTGCTGTTACCAGCTGGAACGGCAGTCAGCTCGATGATGGAGTCGAGTTCGGCTGGCAATAACTCCGGATTTGCGTCAAGCAACAATGCCAAGACAGCTGAGACACAAGGCGTTGCCATCGAGGTACCGTCGTATTCCACATAACCATTACCGGTATTGAAATTCAACGAAGTGATATTTTTGCCTGGTGCAGAGATGTCGGGGCGAATGAGACCTGGCTGTGAGGCATCGCCATTTTGGTACGGATAGTCATTGTAATCTCCAATGTTTGGGCCAGCTGACCATGTCACAGGGCCGACAGACGAGAAGCTGCAATGCGCATCACCGGAATCGGTCGCTCCAACGCTAACCACACCTGAAGTTCCTCCCGATATCAGGTTCACCTGGTCAGGGTGCAGCCATGGTGGAGGGCAGTTGCCAGGACACTCGATATTTTGTGGGACAGGATAGGCATATTGTGAATCACCGTCATTGCCAGCTGCCACCGAGGCTATCATACCCGCTTCTTGTACCGTGACAAAGAGGTCGCGATATGCTGCCGAAGGCCCAACTTCAGGGTCTCCAAGTGATAAGTTGATGATGTCGGCACCATGGTTCATCGCAAAGTGAATACCCGAGATAAGATCGGAATCTGAACCATATCCGCTTGAATCCAACACCTTGACAGCCATAATCTTAGCACCTGGCGCTATGCCTGTCTGGGTGCCTGCGTTACCTTGGCCTGCGATGATACCAGCCACATGTGTTCCATGGCAGTGGTCGTCCATAGGGTCATTGTCGTCATTACACATATCATATCCGTGATGAGGATAATTCTCACCGCCGTCCCACATGCTGCCTGCAATATCTACATGGTTGTAATCGACACCGGAGTCGACGACAGCCACTATCACGCCATCGCCGTTGTAGCCTGATGAACCGTTGTAGTTCCACACAGCGGGTGCGTTGACTTTGTCAACATGCCAAGCGTTGTCTCTCGAAGTGGCAGGTTTTGCTGTCAAATCAGGAGTCATCTTGTGTTTTTCATCGCGATAGACGTATTCGACATCGGCGCGTTTTTCAAGTTGTGCAATCACTTCTTCGGAAGCGTCGCAGCGGAATCCGTTGAATGCCCAATACTGCTCGATGCCGCTCACTTCGCCTTTAAAACCGTCAAGAAAATCCATCACATCTTGCTGTGATGCCTGGCAAAATGCAATCTTTTCCTGAATCACAAAAGCACGACGTTCAGCTTTTGTCATGTGCCTTGTTTTTGCAGTAAGACTTGTGTTGTCATACTTTTCGGCCATCGTCACAATCACTCTCGATTGTGCAAAAATCGTGCCGAAACTCATCAAAAACATTAAAAAAACAAAAAATCTTTTCATTTTTATAAAAATTTAACCAATTATAATTGTCTGTCGATAGAATCTTTATGGATTATCTCAAAAATCTCCTTCACCGATTCATCGTTGAGGCCGAGGCCCACACCTTTATTAATATGATGTTCCAGGACCTGTTTCCAGCGGTCCATCTGCAACACAGTGACTTTGTGTTGTTTCTTGAAATCGCCGATTTTTTCTGACACTATCATTCGTTTTGCTATCAGATTCAGTATTTCGTCGTCAATGTCATCGATTTCCTTACGGAGATTTTGAAGCACTATGGCGTCGCCGTCGACTTTTTTCTTACGGAATGTCAAGCTTTTAAAGGCATTTTTAAGACTTTCCGGTGTGATCTGTTGTTTGGCGTCGGTGAGGGCATGGTCGGGGTCGTAATGTGTCTCGATCATGAAGCCGATTGTTCCCATGTCGAGGGCTTTCTGTGCCACTTCCTGTAGCAGTTCACGACATCCGCAGATATGGCTGATATCAGTGATCACTGGTGTCTTCGGACGCAGACGCAGCAGCTCGATAGGTATTTCCCATAGTGGCTCGTTACGGTATGGTGACTCGTCGACAGAGGCGAATCCGCGGTGTATGCCGCCAAGATATTTCAGTCCTGAGCCGTCAAGACGCTCGAAAGCACCCACCCACAGCTTCAGGTCGGGGGCTATCGGGTTTTTCACGAAGACGGGGATATCGCAGCCTCTGAGGCAGTCGGCGAGCTCTTGTACCGAGAAGGGGTTAACCACTGTGCGTGCGCCAATCCAAAGAATATCAATGCCATAGCGCATGGCGAGTTCCACATGTTCGGGGCTTGCGACCTCTGTCATGGTGAGGAAACCGTAACGTTGTTTGGCTTCCTGCATCCATTTCAGGCCCACTTCTCCTATGCCCTCGAAGGAGTCGGGACGTGTGCGGGGCTTCCAGATGCCGCCACGCAGCACCTTCACCCTGTCGATTTCGCTAAGCCCGGCTGCTGTTGCAAGAAGTTGCTCGCGGCTCTCCACGCTGCACGGACCGCTGATGACAAGCAGATTGTCGCGTTTGTCAAACCATTTTCTTATGTCAAAGCTTTCGCCCATCAATAATAATTTTTGCAAATATAAAAATAAATTACGTTAATTCAACAAAAATTTGTTATTTTTGTAGTTTGAAATTTTAAAAGATAAATATCGTGAAACGTACAGAGATTAAAGCCGCTCTCGCAATGCAAGAGCTTGATAATGAGATAAATGTGAAAGGCTGGGTGCGTAACAAACGCGGCAGCAAGAACGTCGCTTTCATCGCTTTGAACGACGGCTCCACCATCAACAACCTGCAGCTGGTCATCGATTTGGAGAAGATTCCGGAGGAAAACCTCGCTTTGATGCACGCCGGCGCTTCTGTTTCGGCTATCGGAAAGCTGGTGAAATCAGCAGGCAGCGGTCAGAATGTGGAGCTGGCAGTGAGTTCCATTGAACTGCTCGGACCGGCCAACCCGGATTTCTATCCGCTCCAGCCGAAGAAACACTCACTCGAGTTCCTGCGCGACATAGCACATCTGCGTTTCCGCACAAACACCTTCGGAGCAGTGTTCCGCATCCGCCACGCTATGGTGTTTGCAATACATAACTTCTTCAACAGCAAGGGTTTCTATAACATCCACACCCCGCTCATCACAGCTTCAGACGCTGAAGGAGCAGGCGAGATGTTCCAGGTGACGACACTCGACCTCAACAACCTGCCGAGAACAGAGGAAGGCAAGATCGACTACACCCAGGATTTCTTCGGAAAGTCGACAAACCTCACCGTTTCAGGTCAGCTCGAAGGCGAACTCGCAGCAACAGCATTGTCGAAGATTTATACTTTCGGCCCTACTTTCCGTGCTGAAAACTCAAATACCACACGTCACTTAGCAGAGTTCTGGATGATTGAGCCTGAGATGGCATTCTACGACATCCATGACAATATGGAACTCGCTGAAGAGATGCTTAAGTATTTGATTCAGTATGCGTTAGACAACTGCATGGACGACCTCCTCTTCCTCAGCAAACGTCTTCAGGAAGAAGAAAAGAACAAGAAAGAAGAAGAGAAATCGATGGAACTCATCGAGAAACTGCATTTCGTGCTCGAGCATCCGTTCCAGGTCTTAACATATACCGAGGCTATCGAAATCCTCAAGAACTGCAACTACAACAAGAAAGGCAAGTTCCAGTATCCTATCACAGGCTGGGGCGTCGACCTGCAGTCAGAGCACGAGCGTTACCTCGTCGAGAAACACTTCAAGAAGCCTGTCATCCTGACCGATTACCCTATGGAAATCAAGGCTTTCTACATGAAACAGAACGAAGATGGCAAGACTGTCCGCGCTATGGACGTCCTGTTCCCAGGCATCGGCGAGATCATCGGCGGCTCAGAGCGTGAGACCGACATGGACAAGCTCCTGAGACGCATGCATGAAGTGGGAATTCCAGAGGAATCAATGAACTGGTACCTCGACTCACGCCGCTTCGGCTCGGTGCCTCACTCAGGCTACGGCCTTGGCTTCGAACGTCTCTTATTGTTCGTGACAGGAATGAGCAACATTCGCGACGTCATCCCGTTCCCACGTACACCTAAGAACTGCCTATACTAATCATGAGTTCTCAGAGATTAACGCAGACCCAGAAGCTGCTCCAGAAGCTGTCGCCACAGCAGATCCTCATCATGAAACTGCTGCAGATACCGACTATGGAGCTCGGGACGCGTATCAAAGAGGAAATCATGACAAATCCAGCCCTCGAAGAAGGGGAGAACCACGACTACGAGGACGATATCACGGGCGAGAACATCAACGAGAACGATGATGTCGACACTTTCGAGGACGAACAGGGCGACGATGACCATTACGACCCGCTCGACGACTTCGACGACTATCTGAAAGACGACGACGAAGACGACGCGGCATACAAATATGCAGTAAACAACAGCAGTCCCGACGACAAACACTACGAGGCTCCTATCACCAACGAGGCCTCTTTCCAGGACTCGCTCATGGAACAGCTCAGCTTCCGCCAACTCGACGAGAAAAAACGCAAAATAGGAGCGTATATCATTGGTAATCTTGATGATTCGGGATATCTTTCAAGACCTGTCTCGGGTATCTCCGATGACCTGCTCTTTACACAAAACCTCGACGCTTCGGAAGACGAGATACGTGAAGTTTTGGAAATAATACAAGATTTCGACCCTGCTGGAGTTGGCGCTTCCGACCTGCAAGAGTGCCTGCTTATCCAGTTGCGTCGGAGGAATCGCGAAAACCCCAGCAAAGACTGCGATAACGCCATCCTTATCATAGAAAAGTATTTTGATGAGTTTACCAAAAAACACTACGATAAGATTTTGTCGCGTTCCGGCATGTCGGACGATGATTTTAAGAAAGCACTCGATATCATATTGTCGCTTAACCCCAAGCCGGGAGGCTCTACAGGCAGTGTGGCTCAAAGCCATGACTATATAATCCCTGATTTCACGGTCATCAACAATGGGGGAGAGCTCGAGCTGCAGCTCAATAGCCGAAACACGCCAGAACTCCATGTCAGCAAGGACTTTCAGAACATGCTGAAGGAGTATTCCAACGGAAAAGACACCAAGGAGATGCGCGAGGCCGTCAGTTTCATCAAAAACAAGATAGACTCGGCTAACTGGTTTATCGACGCCATCAAACAGCGTCAGGACACGCTTTACGTGACCATGAAAGCCATCATGGACTATCAGCGCGACTTCTTCCTTACAGGAGATGAGGGAAAGCTTAAGCCGATGATTCTCAAAGATATAGCAGACAAAGTCGGTCTTGATGTCTCGACAATATCGCGTGTGGCCAATAGTAAATATGTGCAGACGGCATACGGCACGTTTCCACTCAAGTTTTTCTTCAGCGAAGGCCTGATGAGCGATGAAGGCGAGGAGGTCTCTACACGCGAAATCAAGAAGATTGTGCGGGAGAGCGTGGATAATGAAGATAAGTCTAACCCATTGAACGACGATGAGTTAACTGCTATTTTGAAAGAGAAAGGCTATACCATAGCACGCCGTACCATCGCCAAATACCGTGAACAGATGGGTATTCCTGTAGCACGTTTACGTAAAGTGTTATGAAAACTGCAAAATTCATCTCTGTAATCGGACATCCTATCTTTCATCCGACGTGGATGATGATAATTCTGTTATGTAGCGGCATCACACGGTTTATGCCCCAAAACACCTATATTTTCCTGGGTATCACAGTGTTAATGACATGTGTCATCCCTGGACTTGTCATCATGATGGTGAAACGTTGGGGGTTGATTAAGTCGTTGGAGATGGATGATCGCGAAGACCGTCTGGGGCCTCTTTTCATCATGCTGCTGTTTATGTACGCCGCTTATCGCTATTTTAATAAGGTCCCGATGCTTGCGATATACAATTTTTATCTCACAACCGTAATAGTGGTGACGGCATTGGCTTTTATCGTGTCGTTTTTCTGGAAAATCAGTCTGCATACCCTCGGATGGGGCTGTTTTACGTCGTTTCTTTTTATTATGACGATAGTGTCGATGCGGTTGTATCTGCCTGTTTTTATTGTCAGCATGGTGTTTTCAGGTGTGGTGGCATCGGCACGTCTCAAACTGAAATCCCACGACAACGCCCAGATTTACACAGGCTTTGCCATGGGATTCGCACCAGCTGTAGTGATGTATTATTTCTTACTTTTCTAAAAAGCTCTGATGCCGATACCTATTGAGAACGGCAGTATCTTAGGGCCTTTTCCCGACTTGAAGGAGTTGTTGAGCTGGTAGCCAACGAAGACGTTCACGCAACGATAGCCAACACGTGCGTTCACACCGTATACTATGCTCTCCAGACCTGTGATGTCTTTATATTTAAGCTCCCATTTGTGGCCGTCGCCGAACACATCGCCTTTGGTTTTTGTCTTGCTCTGCATAAGGAAGCTGACTTTCGCTCCGAATGATATTTTGAATTTGTCGGCAATCCTGAAATTCAACTCAATTGGGACGTCGAGGTAGTTTAGGTTAATCTTACTTTTCTTGACGGCTGGCTCCTCCTTGAAAGTGATTACGTCATTGTAAGGCTCTGATAACCAAGCGTTTTTCATGTAATAGTTGTGGCAAGACACTCCCAAGCCGAGTGATACGGTGTGTTTCGTTTCCGCCATCGGGAAATTGTAGGTGATATATGTGTCGAAGCCTTGGTTTATCGAGCGAAGATTGAAGTTCTCGTAGCTGTCGCCAGTGTTGATGTCGGTGAACAAGTCGAATCCGATAGTGACTTTGCCGCCAGTTCTGTCTTTTATAAGCTGGGCGTTTGCCATCAATGAGATTAAAAGCAATGCCGGAAGCAGTAATAATGACTTTTTCATAATATTATAAAATACTGATAATCAATTATTTAACTTATTTAATAACTTCTGTCTTTTGTCGAGCAGAGTGTCTATCTCATCATCGGTGAGGTCGGGGTTTTTCAGCTGCGTGTCGATGCTGTCGATGAGAGCTTGGTAGTTTTCGCCAGTCTGCAGCGACTCGAATGCTTTCTCTTTTATTTCCACGTCTTGAATATGATTTTCAATCATTTCAGGCTCGTCGGCCTCGTCGCCAAGCTGGTCGCGCAGTTTCTTGATGAGCATGTCGATGATGTTGCGTGTCATCTCGTTGTCCATCATGCCGTAAATCTCCACCGACATGTTGTCTTTCATCGCGTCGTATTGCGAGAGGTACATCTTCAACTGGTCAAGCTGGGCTTTGTCCATGCCTGGCACATCATCGGGCGGAAACTTCTCCATCACCTTACGGAAAAGGCGGAACAGCTCGTTCATTTTATTTTTAAGATCGTCGTTTTCCATCATTATTCTTCGTAAAAAATGCTGTTTTTGAGATTGTTGATACTGTCGATATACATCAGGCTGTCGAGAAGAATCGTGTCGATTTCATAGAAATCGTCTTCGATGAAGAATCTTTCCCTCAAGGTATCCTGTTGGTCGATATCGGGATATTTAATCTCCGAGCACAATGCCAGATACGGCAGTTCGATGCGGTCAGCGGTGACAAAAGCGTTCTTGTATGTCTTTTTCAGCCTCTGATACATGTTTTCGGCTTCGAGACGAGTGCGGTAGTCGCCCACACGCAAACGATAGTACGGCTGTCCGAACAGCAGATATATCGGCACGTCGGGATAGTTCTTGGAGAACACCTCTCTCACGCTGTCGGCATGGCGGATGGCGTCGTTGCCCAACTCCATGAATATCTGCACTCTGAATCCGTCAATGGTGCTGTCGTTGGCGTGAATCTGACGCTGTTTAAGCAACAAAGTGTCGATTCTGGTGTCCTGACTTAAAATCAGAAAACCGTTCTGGGCTGCACAACTTATTGATAATAAGCATGTTATGACAAAAACCAACAATCTCTTATTCAAAATACAAAATTTTTTGTAAAATTACGCAAAAACTTTCAAATTAGTATGTGATTTTTTGTAATTTTGTGAATAATTTTTTGATATGAATGAAAATCTGGATGCATACGGCACTTCGATGAACAAGGCTGAGAAGGAGATCGAGAAGGTTTTGCGGCCTGATGCCTTCGCCAGTTTTGCGGGGCAGGAGCAGGTAGTGGCAAATCTGAGGGTCTTTGTGCAGGCGGCGGTTCAGCGTGGCGAGTCGCTTGACCATGTGTTGTTATATGGGCCTCCTGGATTGGGTAAGACCACCTTGTCGCACATCATCGCCAACGAGCTCGGCGTGAACATGAAGATGACGTCGGGACCGGTGCTCGACAAGCCGGGCAACCTCGCGGGGTTGCTTACCAGCCTTGAGAAAAACGACGTTCTGTTTATCGACGAGATACACCGTCTGAGCCCTGTGGTGGAGGAGTATCTGTATTCTGCCATGGAGGATTTCCGTATTGACATCATGATTGAGACTGGTCCCAACGCCCGCAGCGTGCAGATTGCGCTCAACCCGTTCACTTTGATTGGTGCCACCACACGTTCCGGACTGCTTACAGCACCTCTGCGTTCGCGTTTCGGCATCAAATCAAGGCTTGAATACTATGATTCGAAGACTTTGTCGAACATCATAAAACGTTCAGCGTCAATACTTAAGGTGCCCATCGATGACGAGGCGGCATTCGAGATAGCAAGAAGAAGCCGTGGCACCCCACGTATCGCGAACCTGCTTTTACGCCGTGTCCGTGACTTCGCCCAGATCAAAGGCGACGGACGTATCACCATCGACATCGCTAAGATCGGCTTGAAGGCTTTGAATGTCGACCAGCATGGTCTTGACGATATGGATAACCGTATCTTGTTGACTATCATTGACAAATTCAAGGGCGGACCTGTCGGAGTGAACACCATCGCCACGGCGGTGGGTGAGGAGGCAGGCACCATAGAGGAGGTCTGCGAGCCGTTCCTCATCCAGGAAGGCTATCTGATGCGCACCCCGCGCGGACGTGTCGCCACCGACCTGGCATACAAACACCTGGGGATATTCAAAGGCGCCGACCAAGGCAGTCTGTTCTAAATCTGAAAGTTTTACGGGTTAACACAAAAGAAAAAGGTTCCTTGGGAGGGAACCTTTTTCCAAATTAACCATTTAAAACTTAATCCTATGAAAAATCAAAGCTTTACTCTCTCTTGCTTTGTTTTTTTCTTGTTACTCGCCCACAGACCATAAACCTCGCTGACATTGCCAGCTGTTATGAATGCGTTTATGCCGTTTTCGTTGATGTGATTCATCAACTTGGAGAACTCATCTTTAGTCAGAAGGGCCTCGATCTCGACCTTCTTCTGGTTGCTGTAACCACCGGTTACGTCGTACATCGTCACACCACGCTGGAGCTCATTGATGATGAAGTCCTGGATGTGCTTGTACTGTGGACTGATGATGCAGACACGTTTTCTGTTGTTAAGACCCGCTGTGAAATAATCGACCACAATGCCGTTGATCCATGTTCCAATCAAGCCGATTACCACGATGTTGAACGGGTTGATAGCGAATGCTGTCAAACAGATTACTGTGCCTGCCACCGTCACTGATGCTCCGATGTCGAAGTGCATGTACTTGTTGACAATCTTTGCAAGGATGTCAAGACCGCCTGTCGAAGCATTAATCTTAAACAAGGTGGCTTGCGCGAAACTGAGGATAAGCACGAAGCAGACCAGGTCGAACCATGGGTCGCCCATCAACGATGAGATACCGTCCTGAAGCGCTGTCGGTGACCAGCCGCCCGTAGCTGCGTCGAAGAATGCACTCTTTTCGCCATACAACTTGGTGATGACCATCTGATATGGCAGGTACTTCTCAAACAACGCGGTGAAAGGTCCTAATATCAATGCGGTGTAAACCGTCTTGATACCGAACTCTTTGCCTATCAAGAAATATGCCAAAACAAGCAAGATGGCGTTGATGACGAAAATCATCACTGACACCTCGAGATGCACACCGAACAACGACTCCGACACTGTAGCCAAAACGATGGAAAGACCGGAGATGGTACCGATGATGAGCTTGCTTGGCACCAAGAAATAGTGAACGCAGATAGCAGTCAAAATCATGCCAAAAGTCATGATTAGGAACTCAACCCAGAACTTCTTGGTTGCAACGTAATCCCAAATTTGTTTTGCACTGACCATTTTTAAATGATTTTTAACTGTTATATCTTAACTGCTTTCGGGGTGCAAAATTACATATTATTTCATATCGCGCAACATTTTTGTGATAAAAATTTTCGGAAATGCATAAAATTATGATAATCAATTTAATACACAGATTTTGTCCATATTTTTCCATATAAAAATCGAGGAAAATCAAGGGCTTTTGTGAGTTGTTTTACGTTTTTACCGAATTTTTTTTAATCTTTTTACGCCAGTGGCGGCGGCATTAACGCCATTAATGCCTTTAATGGCCTTAGCGCCCTTAATGCCGCCGCCAAAATTTTTTTATTAAATTTCCAAAATTTTATTATTTTTGCAGGTTGAAAACGAGACGATTAAATGAGAAAATTACTATCGACAATTGCGTTTGCATTTGCTATATTGCTGTCGTTAAATGCGTCAGCAAAAACCGCTAACATCACTGGAAAAGTTTTCGATAAGGAGACTAATGAGCCTTTGGAATATGCCACCATAACACTGTTCAAGGCTGCTGACTCGACTTTCGTGGCAGGCATAATCACCGACGCGAGAGGAGTGTTCACGTTGCAGGCTGGCGAGGGGCGTTATTACCTGACGATACAGTTTATGGGCTACAAGACCAAAAAACTGAATGTCAATGTCGGCAGCGACGGTGCCGACGTGGATCTCGGTAAGATTTACATCGACCCTGACACGGAACTGCTTGAGGAAGTGGAGATTGTGGCGGAGAAGAGCACCATGACCATGACTCTCGACAAGCGTGTGTTCAACGTGGGCAAGGACCTCGCGAGCACAGCAGGCAACGCCATCGACGTGCTGGAGAACATCCCATCGGTGACTGTCGATGTGGAAGGCAACGTCAGCCTGCGCGGCGACGACGGCGTGACGATACTTGTCGACGGCAAGGTGTCGGGACTCGTCGGACTGAGCACCCAGGATGCTTTGCGCAGCCTGCAGGCCGACATGATAGAGCGTATCGAGGTGGTGACCAACCCTTCGGTGCGTTACGAAGCCGAAGGAACAGCCGGTATTATCAATATCGTGCTTAAGAAAGACAAACGCAAGGGCTTCAACGGCAGCGTCGACCTGCGAGGCGGCTTCCCGTTTGAATGGGGCAAGGCACAGCCCACGCCGTTCCCATACCAATGGGGTGCTGGCGTTAACCTCAACTACCGCCTGAAACGCTTCAACTTCTTCGCGAGCTACAACTACAACTACCGCGACGACATGAACGACGCTTACACTAAGACCGAATATTTCAACGGTGGCGTCCCTTATAACCCCGATGTGCATAACCACAGCGACGCCACACAGGTGTCGGAGCAGTCAACATTCCGCAGACGCCATAATGAGGGTCATACAGTGCGCGGCGGCCTCGACTATTACATCACCGACAACGATATCATCTCATTTTCAACGATGTACCGCTACGGGACAGGCCATAACACCCCGACGGTGACCTATGTCGACGTGTTCCCGTTTGACGGTACCTCGAAATACAAAAAACGTTCGGAAGACTGGTATAACAGACGCCCGATGAACGAGTTTACCCTCGATTACGACAAGTATTTCAACACAAAAGACAACTTTCTGAAGGCTTCGTTCCGCTATTTCCAGAATGAGAACGACGAGAAATCGGACATCTACGACAGACATTTCGCCTCGCAGGAGGACATGGACAACGACATCGTGATAGACACCTCGGTGATATTGCAACACACTCAAACCACTGAGATCCACCGCCGTTTTCAGGGGATGGTTGATTTCGCATATCATCTCGGGCTGCATCATATCGAAGCTGGCGCCAAATACACCAACGGTATGCCAAGCAACAACGCGATAGTGACACAGAATGGCGAGCCTTTGGAGGAGTTTTGCCATAAATTCGACTATAACCAGCAGGTGGCGGCACTTTATGCGAGCTACGGCACCGAAGTCGGACTGTTCTCTTTCCTCGCAGGAGCGCGTTATGAGTACACCTACACCATGGCAAACTACAAAGACAAGCCCGACGGCAAGCACACCCAGAGCTATGGCGACATCTTCCCAAGCGGCCACGTCAACTTCAAGATAACCGAGAAAGACCAGCTTCAGGTGAGCTACACACGTCGTATCCGCAGGCCGGGCTACTGGCAGATGGCACCTTACCGCTCGTTCAACGACGACCGTAACTTCCGGATGGGTAACCCTGCGCTGAAGCCAGTATATACTGATAGTTACGAGCTTTCTTATCTGAAATTCTGGGAAGGCGGAAACTTCAACCTTACAGGATATTACCGTCACAGCACCGATGTGATACGCTACTTCACCGAGGTCGTAGGCGAGGTGTCGATAGGCATGCCTCAGAACTTCGGTATCAGCGATGATTACGGTCTTGAACTCGTCGGAAATGTCAAGATTTTCAAGTGGTGGAATCTCAACGGAAGCATCAACGTGTTCAACTCGTCGGTGGTGGGCGACTACACCTCGACCACGACGGGCATCACAAAGCATTATACTACAGACTCGTACAACGTGCAAGGCCGTTTTGTCAGCAAGTTTGAGTTCAAAAAACTGTGTAACTTCCAGCTCACAGGCCACTTTTCGAGTCCTCGCGATGAACCTCTCGGCTTCCGTGAGGCGCATTATTGGTTCGACTTTGCCGCTTCACGCGACGTGTTGAAAGGCAAAGGCACTTTGTCGCTGAATGTCAGGGACTTGTTTGGCACACACTCACATGCCGGCGAGTCGTGGGGCGACAACTTCTGGCAATACAGCGAAGGCTCGTGGAGCAAGACCACGGTCACGCTCAATTTCAACTACCGCATCAACCAGCAGCAGAAGCGTCAGCGTCCTGATGAGGGCGGCGGTTATGAAGGCGACGAGGGTGACGAGGAATAGTATTCCCCTGAATACAAGCTCTAATGTCGTAAGTTATTAAGATTCATAACTGTACGATGATAAAATATAAAAAATTTTTATTCCGCTGCAAATTTACTCAATATTTTTACTATTTTTGCAGTGATAAAAATTTTGCACGATGATCATTAAAAGAGACAGGTTATTCCTTCACTATCCTTTCTGTAAACTCCCTGCCGTCGGCCATGTTCACTTTCAGGATGTAAACCCCTGAATTTAGGTCTGAAATATCCACAGTCTCGAAATTCGAGCTTTTAGATTGCAGCAAGCGTCCATCGATGGTGTAAATCTCAACCGACTGGCAGTCTATGTCGTCGGAAAAAGCAATATTAACAATGTTTCTTGCTGGATTCGGGTAAACCGAAATGCCGTTGTATGCCTCATTTTCATCAACAGAATAATACTGTGTGAATATCGGGTAGCCTTGGTTGACGTGTATGTCATCCATGGCATAGACATCGTTGAGGGCATTCAGCAGTTCGACAAAATCCTGCGACTTCATTTCTTGTTCGGATTTTGCTAAACCATAACCGTTGTCTTCGATAGTGTTGATATAGTAGCAATTGTCAACAGATACTTGTACATTATCATTGGCATATCCGAGTATGCCACCAATATAGGCAGACTCCTCGCATCCGCTTATAGTCATTTCAGAAACGCAATATGAATTTGTTATGGACAAATTGCCTTCTGCTATCGAAGTGCTGCCAACAATACCTCCAGCTGATGCAATAATACTTGATGGTGGTGTGACAGAAACCTCCATGTCCATATTGCTGATATTAAAACAATTTGTCATTGTCCCTGTCATTCTGCCGACAATGCCACCGCAAACTACTTGTTCTGCAACATTGCCATCTCCATTTTTTACATATATATCGCCATGATTGCTGCAATTGTTAATGCCACCTTCATATAAAACACCGCATATGCCTCCGAAATTTAAGCTGGAATATACTGACAAAACTTCTGGCACTGTTATTTTGCCATAATTATGGCAATCCGATATTGTGGAATTCAGCATCCAGCCAAACAATCCGCCGAAGCACGCTCCGAATTCGAAGTTTGCATATTCCCAGGTTATATCCACATTGTTGGTGCAATGTTCGATTGTTGCGTTCTCACCATAACCAACGATTATTCCAAGTCCACCCACATCGTACGTGATAAACTCGGGAACACGTATTTCGTCGCCATCAATAGTGATGTTTTTTATGCTTCCTTCTTTAACATGTCCAAACAGTCCCATATATTTTCTGCCACTGTCGTCACCCAAAGCCATATTTGATATGACGTGGTTTCCTCCGTCAAAATTTCCGCCGAAACATCTTGTTTGAAGACTCACTCCATCTTGTGCAATGGGCTTCCATATCAAACCATTTTCGCCTCCCAGGTCAAGGTCAACAGTCAACTGAAAGCACGTGTCTGTGTACATATTATTGTATGCGTAGTTATTATAAAGCAGTTCGTTCGTTTTTTCAGCCAAATACGCTAATTGTCGGGCGTTTTCAATAAGATAAGGGTCACTTTGTGTGCCTGCGCCATGTGTCCAAGGCTCAGCAGTGCCGTCCCAAACTGAAATCTGGGCGTTGAGTGATAACACCAGCAACGCTGTAACGATTGTAAGTAATGTTTTTTTCATGGCGGTTTGTTTTAAATTTCGGCACAAAACTATACAAATAATGGAAAAATAGCAAGAAAAAAAGGTTATGTAAAGTTATGTATCGGAAAAAATAAATGATAATCAATGAATTATGCGTTGCACTGCGCCTGAAATGCCATGGCAGCGATGGCTGACTGAAGCGATTCCTTGGTGTTGAAAATGCGTTTTATCTTACGGCTGCGCTGACAAACTGTAGGATATGCGCGCTGCATCGTGTTGCAGCAATGTGTCGATGTTTTGCAGGTTTTCGTCAATTTCGAAAGGCAACGGCTCGGGCTCGGCAATGACAGGCTCGGGCTGCTTCTCTGTGCAAGAGAGAAGCAACACCGAAACCATTGCCAATATGACGAAAATCTGTTTCACATCAATCTATTACGACCTCATCGCAGAAGATCCAGGCTTTCTCGCCGGCGCCGACATGCCAGTCGGGGCAGGTGCCGATGTTTGTGGCGACCATGCGGACATAGCGGGCATTAAGGCGTTTACGGATCTCAAGTTCCTGAATCACAGCGTCTTCAGCATCTTGCGCGACCTCGTTCTCGACCACTCCGACCGACTTGAAGTTCTTGCCGTCGTCAGAGATGAAGAACTCCACCTTTTCAGGCATGAAAATCCAAGAATCCTGGTCTTGCAGGAAGCTGCCGGCCAGACGTGTGATGCTGGTCTGCTCGCCAAGGTCGATGGTGACGTCGACATCCACGCCATGATAGCCTTGCCACATGCCTACGCGGAAATTGTCGTTACCGCGCTGTAAATCAATGAGTGCGATGTCGCCTCCGGCATCATATTGGTTGCTGTAGGCGTTCTTGATGGCGATTTTACGGCCTGCCGCAATCTTCTTGAAAGAGCCTTCCACAATATTTGATTTTTCGTCGCCGACCTTTGCGTATGCCTTGATATCAGTGGTTTTATCGATGGTGAAAGGAGCGATATATCCAACAAAATCGCCGTCGTTCAACGAATAACAAATCTTGGCGTCTTTGTTCGGATGGCTGATGCTGACGACGAGGTCGTCGTAGAAGACATATCTCTCAACATTGATGATAGGTGTCGTAACAATCTGATTGTCAGCGATATATGCCTTAGGACAATCCTCTTCGGCAGTGGCCCAGGTGGTGTTGCGGTTGCTTGTCATTGTAAACTCAAGTTTGCCGCCGTTAATCACCTCATCGTAATATAAGTAGCTGCGTGTCAATGGCTTACCATTGAGTTTCACCGATTCGATGTATTTGTTCTCGTGTGAGAGGTTCTTTGCGATGATGGTGAGATGCTTGCCGTTCTCGAAGTTGAGTGTCATCTTCTCGAAGTGAGGTGTTCCGATGACGAAATATCCGCTTGCTGGTGTCACTGGGAAGAATCCCATGGCGCTCATGACATACCATGCCGACATCTGTCCGCAGTCTTCGTTGCCGCAGAGGCCGTCGGGCTGGTCGGTGTAGAGCTCGTTCATAATCTGGCTTACGTAACGCTGAGTCTTTACTGGCTTTCCAAGGAAATTATAGAGATATGCCATGTGGTGTGACGGCTCGTTGCCGTGTGCATACTGACCGATGAGGCCTGTGATGTCGACCTGTTCGCGGCCGGTGAGGTCGGACGAGGTGTTGAAGAGGCGGTCGAGCATGTTTTCGTAGGCTTCTTTGCCGCCCATCATGGCGATGTGGCCGTTAACATCTTGAGGCACAAAGAAATTGTACTGCCAAGTGTTGGCTTCTGTAAGCATGAAGTTGACCTGACGCGGGTCGAATGGCGACACGAAGCCGCCGTTTTTGCGGCCGCGGAAGAACTTCGTCTCCGGGTCGTAGAGGTTCTTGTAGTATTGGGCGCGATGGTAGAACTCGTCGGCGATGTCTTGTTTGCCCATCTTCTCGGCCATGCGTGCTATGCACCAGTCGTCGTAGGCATATTCGAGTGTGGTGGACACCGACTCGCCGGCCATGTCGGCAGGGATGTAGCCGTGTTTCTTGTAAAACTCGAGTCCCCACATATCCTCGTTAGCTCTTGTCACCATTGCATCGAGGGCTTTCTCGGCGTCGAAGCCGGTGATGCCGTTGATATAGGCGTCGGCCATCACGGGGATGGAGTGGTAGCCTATCATGCAGTGTGTCTCGTTGGCAGCGAGTTCCCATGTCGGTAGCAGTCCGCCGGTCTCGTAATTGTCTATAAATGTGTTGATTATGTCGACTGCGCGTTCCGTCTGAATCATGTCGAGGAGCGGGTTCTCGGTGCGGAAGGTGTCCCATTGTGAGAACACGGTGTAGCGTGGGCGGTCGGCCTGATGTATCTTGAGGTCGTGGCCACGGTAGCGTCCGTCGACGTCGGAATAGATGTTCGGGACTATAAACGAGTGATACAGAGCGGAATAGAATATCTTTTTATCGCGTTCGAGCTTGCTGTCGACCATGATACGGCCCAGTTCTTTGTCCCATGTGTCGTAGGTCTTTGCTGCAAGAGCCTCGATGTCGAAGTCGGTGATTTCTGATTCGAGGTTTTTCTTCGCGCCTTCCACGTCGACGGCGGAGATGCCGATACGCATCACGAGAGGAGAGCCATCGTTTTGAAAATCAAAGGCATATACAAGACCTTCCTCGTTGTTTTCGTAAGATACGATAGGTTTTGAGAACTCGGCGTAGAAGTATAGGTATTGGTCGCGGGCCCAGTAGCCTGAGCGGCGGAAACCGCTGATGGCATTGTCGTTTTCGACTTTAGCCCAAGCCTCATAGATCTTCTCGGCCGACAGTGTCGATTCCTTAAGGTCGAGGATGACGGTGGCGTTGGCGTTTTCAGGGAAGGTGTAGCGGTGCATTGCTGCGCGTACGCCTGAGGCAAGTTCCACCTTTATATTATAGTCGTCGAGGACCACGCTGTAGAATCCCGGACGTGCTATTTCGGTCTCATGGCGGAATGATGAGCGGTAATCGTCTGATTTGTAATGTTTTTCGCCTGTTATTGGCATGAAGCGGAAGTCGCCGTAGTCGTTGCATCCCGTTCCGCTGAGGTGGGTATGGCTGAAGCCGAGTATGTGATTGTCGGAGATGTGGTAACCTGAGCATCCGTCCCAGTCGTCCATGCGGGTGTCGGGGCTGAGCTGTACCATTCCGAAAGGTGCTGTGGCACCCGGATAAGTGTGTCCGTGGCCTCCTGTACCGATAAATGTGTCGACATAGGTGGCAGGTTCTTGTTTTTTAGTGCAAGAAAAGAGCAAAAATGCTGCAATAATTAATATAGGTGTCTTTTTCATGGAACTGTTAATTTTTTCTGAGTTCAAAATTACCATAATTTTCAATAGCTTTAGAAAAAAATTCATTTTTTTTGAAAAAAAAGTTACACCATTCATAAAAAAGTTATATCTTTGCAACGTAATATGAATTGAAAGGATTCATTAAGAAATAGAAAATTAACTAAATTATTAACTAAAATTACTAACAATGAAAAAAGTACTTTTACTTTCATTAGGCCTTTTAGTAGGCATGGCAGGCTTCGCACAGGTAAAATCCATGAAAGAAGCAGCTAAACAGTGCGTGGAAGCACAGAAGACAGTGATGAACGGTACAGAGGTTACACCAGCTTCTAACTATTCAGCACCTTCAATGGTTCTTCCTAGTGTTACAACAACACAGCTTAGAGATGGTGAGGCAACTTTGATGCCAACTATGACAACAGCTTATGACCTCCAGTCAAACAGTGCACTTGCTAACCGTATTGCAGCATGGGCTGACGGTACAGTCGCAGTTACAGCAACATGGGATCCAACAGATTCACCATGGAACGATCGTGGTACTGGTTACAACATCTATGTTGACGGTGAGTTCGGTGAAGAGCCAGAAGCACGTCAGGAACCTGACAAATCAGGTTGGCCATCAATCTGCGCTTATGGTGACGGCGAAATCCTCGTTTCACACAACACAGGCGTGAATGTTTACTACAGAGCAACAAAAGGTGAAGGTGACTGGACATTCCTTACCAACCTTCAGACAGCAGAGCGCGCTTGGACATGGCCAAGAGTGGCTTGCACAGCTGACGGTACATTGCACCTCGTCTGCGCTGACCAGTACACAGAAAGTGGTAATAACGTAAGCGTTATCACTTACTACAGATCAACCGATGGTGGTAACACATGGACAGAGAATCCTTGCTTCACCAACCTTTCAAATGAGTACAACAAGCAGATTTCTGCTGACGACTATGTAATTGCAACAAACGGCAACCGTATCGCTGTCGCATGCTTCAGCATGACATACGATATTTTCTACATGTGGTCAGAAGATGGTGGTTTGAACTGGGAGAAGAAAGTGGTTTGCGAGAACCCTATCAAGGCTGCTACAGGTTCTAACTTCGATTGGGGCCAGACAACAATTGGTGCTTTGTCAGACGATGTTGTCACTGACTCTATCTACTGGAATGATAACTCAGGTTCAATCGCAATCGGCAACGATGGTACAGTTCACATGACATGGGCTATCGGTCGTTGGACTCCAGCTCCAAAATCAGGTTGGGGATACTACACATACTGGCCATTCACAATTGGTGCAGTGTATTGGAACTCAAACTTCGTCAACGAGCAGGGTACAAACCAGATCCCAACATGGGGTGATTGGTCAGGTGATGCTGAATTTGAAAGCGAATTCATTTGGCCAGGTCAGGTGATAGGCGGCTATGGTCACATCATGGATACAGACCGTATTGAGGCAATGGCAGATGCAGAAGGTAACCACAACCTCCACTTCTATGGCTATGCATCAGAAAATACTCCTGGTGATCCAGAAGGTCCAGCATATCAAACTGAAATCTACAACAACAAACCAGATGATTATGGTTACAGAACCTTCAACATCCTTGGCACAATGCATTCAATTGCTGTTGACAATGACAACAGTGTGTATATCCTCTACAGCGGTCTTTCAGACAAACGTACTGGTTCAACACCAGCAGCTACACAGTTCTATCTGAGAAGCCCATTCTTGCACACATGCGTTGACGGTGAGTGGGAGCCATGGTATGATGCTACAGTTATTGCAACTGGTGTTGCTCACAACCGTGAAGAGGCTTATAGCTTCACAGCATATCCAAACGAGGTGAACGGTGAGATGTGGTTCTGCTATTCAGCTGATACCGAAATGGGTCTCTACCTCGATGGCGATCTCCAGCAGTCACCAACAGAGAACACAATCTACGCTGTTAAAGTTGCTAAGCTCGATGAGGTTTCAGAGGTTAAAGACGTTGTTTACAACATCTATCCTAACCCAGCATCAGACTACATCTGCATCGCAGCTGACGCAGCAGCAGAGGCAACAATCACATTTGTCAACCTCGCTGGCCAGACAGTAAAGACTATCAACACAAGCCTCACAATTGGTAACAACAGCCTCAGCATCGACCTCGCAAGCGGTGTTTACTTCTGCACAGTCAATGCTAACGGCTTCAGCAAGACAACTAAGGTTGTTGTGAAGTAAGTTTTTAGACGTTAGTCTTTAGACATTAGATTTAGTAGAGACGTGCTATGGTGCGTCTCTACTTTTTTTAAATACAAAATATTAAGGCTATGAAAAAGACATTAATTATACTAATCATTGTTGCCATCGTGGTGGTGGCGGCGAAAATGACGGTACCTAACGAGGAAAAACATTATCAGGTGGCGCAGCAGAAACTCACATCATTAGTGGGACAGAAGATGTCAAGCCTTGATGGCTGGAAGGAGATGGCGGAAGGCCAGAACCTAGATGTTGCGGCGTTGATAAAGTTGGCAGTAGGCCAGATGGAGGTGAAGGATTATTTCGTGTGCAATGTCGGACGAATCACCTACGACGGCACGACATACCCATTGACAGTGGGTGTTTTCAACCATGTCTTCGTCTTGACAGACTACATGGATGAGATGGAGAAGGCAGGGAAAAAGGTTGAGGAGTATAAGAAGAAGTTGGAATAACTCTTACTCCATAAGTTTAGCATCCCAAAATCTATCGGCATCGGTGGTGACGGTGTTACCACCTCCGATGTCGAATGGCTCGAATCCAGAAGGCACGAGGTTGATGTAGCTGTTACGGTCAACACCGTTCACTTTGTAATCTTCCTGGTAAAACGACAAGGTTCCCCAGCATGAGAACCAATAGGTGTTTTTAGCCATATAGGCGTAATAATCCTTATCTTTCTGAGCTTTTCCAAAGGCAGGGTGAATAATAATCTTATCGCCTGAGATGTAATGTTCGCGCATCTCTTTGAGCGACAGAGGTGTGCCGTTGTTATCTGTAACATAATGACCGCCCATGTCGGTGTCGACCATAGCCCATTTGTTGAGTTCCGGCAGCCAGACCTCGTTCACGACGTGGCATTCCATATCGTTTTTATCTTCTGGCATGCAGGTTATATATCTGGCATTTATACCGGCGGCAAGCATCAGCTCAAAAGTGAGTATGCTATGTAGGCGGCAGTTGAAAGCCGGTGCCACCTCTTTGGTGTATTCCCAAAGTCCGATGGCGTTGACGTGATTCGGCCAGATTTTCTGGTTGGCGTGTGGTATGTTTGATGACACGAACTTTCCGATTGCGAGAGCTTTCTCCCATGTTGTGGCATCTTTATTATATAAGGTGTCAAGTTGGAAATACTCGCGAATTTCTTGTGCTCTCACCTCATCCTGAACGATTTTCATCTCAAAAACATTGGTGTCGGCGGCGTATTCGCCTGAAGTGCGCAATAAATCAAGACGTTTGTCGAGCAAGCCGTAGTTGTTTTTCTCTAAATAATAATCATATTTTGGAGCTTTTATCCAAACGGTAATAGCAGCGATAACAGCAATTCCGCCAATAATGGCTAGGATGTTTCTGATGATGGAGTAAGTCTTTTTCATGGTTAAGTAACGTTAATTTATTACATAACGCAAAGATAGGGAATTTGCTGCATGGAAATGTTGTTTT
>JAEEGJ010010143.1_pt1 | contig 24717 bp, 14 predicted proteins | sample 8958761 | NCBI WGS metagenome assembly JAEEGJ01 (sample SAMN16246546, study PRJNA631951) | gut metagenome | biome: gut microbiome; feature: rumen; material: RS-attached | host: Bos | place: Iran: Karaj | collected 2018-10 | reverse complement strand
GTACAGGCCTTTCAGCGAGAAGTATTTCTTCGCAGTGCTTCCTAAGAGCGTCCGCCGCATCGCGGTTCTGGACCGCACGAAGGAACCCGGAGCACTTGGCGAGCCCCTCTTCCAGGATGTCAAGACAATGTTCCAGGGCAAGGACAACGTCCTCATCATCGGCGGCCGATACGGTCTCTCCTCGAAGGACACCACTCCCGCACAGATCGTCGCAGTATTCGACAATCTCGACGCCAAGGAGCCCAAGGCGGATTTCACCATCGGCATAGTGGACGATGTTACCTTCAAGAGCCTTCCCATCAAGAGCGAAGTTTCTATCGTGAAGCCCGGCACCACTGAGTGCAAATTCTACGGCCTCGGTTCCGACGGTACCGTGGGTGCAAACAAGAACACCATCAAGATCATCGGAACACATACGGATCTCTACAGCCAGGCATATTTCGACTACGATTCCAAGAAATCCGGCGGTTACACCTGCTCGCACCTGCGTTTCGGCAAGCAGCCCATCAAGGCTCCTTACCTGGTGAACACTCCGGACTTCGTGGCCTGCCACGTTCCTTCATATCTTAAGAAGTACGATGTGCTGAAGGGCATCAAGGAAGGCGGTACCCTCCTGCTGAACTCCCTCTGGGACGAGGAAGAGACGATCAAGAACATCCCGGACAACGTGAAGGCTGTCATCGGCCGCAAGCACGTGCGTGTGTTCATTATTAACGCTACCAAGATCGCCGCTGAAATCGGCCTTGGCGGACGTACCAACACCATCCTCCAGAGCGCATTCTTTAAGATCACCGGCATCATCCCTTACGAGGATGCAGTGAAATACATGAAGGACGCTATCGTGAAGTCCTACGGCAAGAAGGGCGAGAGCGTTGTGAACATGAACTACGCAGCAGTTGACCGCGGCGGCGAATACACCGAAATCAAGGTTCCCGCCGATTGGGCAAACATCACTGCCAAGTTCGAGAATCCGAACAAGGACCGTCTTGCGCCCGCATTCGTCAAGGACATTGCCGATATCGTGAACTCCCAGGCCGGCGACACCCTCCCCGTAAGCGCCTTTATGCCTTATGCCGATGGTACCATGCCCGCAGGCACCGCTGCCTATGAGAAGCGCGGCGTAGCCGTGAACGTTCCCACATGGGATCCCGAGAAGTGTATCCAGTGTAACAACTGCGCATTCGTTTGCCCTCACGCTGCAATCCGCCCGTTCCTCCTCACCGAGGAGCAGGCCGCAAAGGTTCCCACAGGAGTCAAGCTCGCTCAGGGCAAGGCCAACCTCAAGGAATACAAGTACGCCCTCGCAGTGTCTGTTGACGACTGCACCGGTTGCGGCAACTGCGTGGATGTTTGCCTTGCCAAGCCCGAAAAGGCTCTGTCGATGGTTCCTTACATCGACGATACCGCCGAGCAGGCCAACTTCGACTATCTTAACAAGAAGGTGGGCTACACGGAGTATGTGGACAAGAAGGCCAACATGAAGAACAGCCAGTTCGCACAGCCTCTGTTCGAGTTCTCCGGCGCCTGCGCAGGTTGCGGCGAAACCCCGAACATCAAGACCATCACCCAGCTGTTCGGCGACCACATGATGATCGCGAACGCAACGGGTTGCTCCTCCATCTACGGCGCATCCTTCCCTGCAAGCCCGTACTGCACCAACGCTGCCGGTCACGGCCCCGCATGGCAGAACTCCCTGTTCGAGGACTTCTGCGAATTCGGCCTGGGTATGAAACTGGGCTCTGACCGCGCCCGTGAAACCGTACAGCGCCTCATGCTCCAGGGCATGGAATGCAGCTGCTGCAGCGACGAAATGAAGGCCCTCTTCACCAAGTGGCTGGAGAACAAGAACGACGCCGCCATCACCCGTGAGGTGGCCGACAAACTCGTTCCCCTCATGGAAGATTGCGGCTGCGACACCTGCAAGGCCCTGCTCGAGTACAAGCACTTCATCCCTGCCCGCAGCCAGTGGATCATCGGCGGTGACGGTGCCTCCTACGACATCGGCTACGGCGGTCTGGACCACGTGCTGGCAAGCGGCGAGAACGTGAACGTCCTTGTACTGGACACCGAGGTGTACTCCAACACCGGCGGCCAGAGCTCCAAGGCAACCCCTGTGGGCGCTATCGCCAAATTCGCCGCTTCCGGTAAGAAGATCCGCAAGAAAGACCTCGGCATGATGGCTATCAGCTACGGCTATGTGTACGTTGCACAGGTTGCAATGGGCGCATCTCCCGTACAGTTCTTCAACGCCATCAAGGAAGCAGAGGCCTACGACGGCCCGTCCCTCATCATCGCCTACAGCCCTTGTATCAACCATGGCCTCAAAGCCGGCATGGGCCTGAGCCAGAAGGAGGAGAAGCTTGCCGTCGAATGCGGCTACTGGCACCTGTATCGCTACAATCCCGCCCTGGAAGGCACGGACAAGAATCCGTTCACGCTGGACAGCAAGGAGCCGGATTGGAGCAAGTTCCAGGACTTCCTCAAGGGCGAGGTTCGCTTCGCATCCCTGTACAAGATGTTCCCGGACCGCGCACAGGAACTCCTCTCCAAGACAGAGGAATTCGCCAAGGTTCGCCTGAACACCTACAAGCGCCTTGCAGGCGTATAAGCGCTTGCTGCAACAAAAAAGGCGGGAGCAAAAACTCCCGCCTTTTTTGTTGTGCTTAAAGCTTTATTTCGCCAGGGCGTAGCTGAAGCCCTGCTTGTCGGCCCAGTGGCCGCGGGTGAAGTCCGGGATTTCCACGGGACGGTTGCCGTTTTCAAGCGAGAGCTTGGAGAGCGGGCTTATGCAGCACCATTCCGCCAGGTCGTACACGTCCATGTCCAGGGGGAGGCCGTTACGCAGGCAATAGATCATGCGGTAGTCCATGATGTAGTCCATGCCGCCGTGGCCGCCCACTTCCTCTGCAAGGGCCTTGAGCTCCGGAGTGAGGATTGGAATGGGGTACTGGGCCTGCAGCTGTGCGAGTTCTTCGTCCAGATATACCTTTTCGTCGATGATGTCCTTTGCGTCGATCTCGCCTTCAGGCTCTTCGCCAAGGCAGTAGAGCTCCGTGGGATACTTGGATGCAAAGCCCTGCGTGCCCACAAGCTGGTACATGCGGCTGTAGGGGCGGGGAGTAACCACATCGTGCTCGATGAGGATGGTTTTGCCGTTTTCGGTGGCGATGAGGGTGCAGGTCTGGTCTCCGTTGGCATAATCCGGATATGCCTCGCCGGTGTGCTTTTCGAAGAGTTTGCTGCCGTTGAAGGCTTTGGTGTCCATGGACACGAGGGTTTTCATGCGGTCGCCGCGATGGATGTCGAGCGCCTGGCAAACCGGGCCGATGCCGTGGGTGGGATAAACGTCGCCGCGATGGCTCTTGTTGTACTCCATCCTCCAGTTGTTCCAGTAGCCGTCCCAGAAGGGATCCAGATTGTGCTGGTAGGAACCTTCGCCGTGGATGATTTCGCCCAGGGCACCCGCCTTGGCCATGGCCAGGGTGGACATCTCATAGAAGTCGTATACGCAGTTCTCCAGCATCATGCAGTGCTTCCGGGTGGTTTCGGCCTTGTCGATGAGGGCCCAGATTTCGTCCATGTCCAGTGCGGCGGGTACCTCGATTGCAACGTGCTTTCCGCATTCCATGGCATACAGTGCGATGGGGGCGTGGTGCACCCAGTCCGTTGCGATGTACACAAGGTCCACGTTCGCGCTCTCGCAGAGGCCTTTCCAGGACTCTTCCTCGCCGCTGTATCCTTCCGCCTTGGGGCGGCCGAAATTCTCCAGCGTTACCTGTGCGCTGTCCACCTTTTCAGGGATGAGGTCGCACAGAGCGGTAATCTTAACTCCTGGAACATAGGTGAGGCGTTCCACGGCCCATGCTCCTCTCATTCCAAGGCCCACGACACCGATTCTAACTGTGTCGATAGGGTCTGTGGCAAGGCCGATTACGCATTCCGCGCCCGCGGGACGGGGCGGAACCTTTGTCTTGATGGGTTCGTTGGAAGAGCTGCAAGCGCAAAGCAACGCGGCTGCCGCGGCAGCAAGTACAAGATGTCTGAGATTCATGATTATGGTTTAGTTACGTTTTTCTTCAGCACAAAGATACAAATAATTCGCAAATTACGGCCGCAGGGTAAAAATGCGGAGGTATTCCCCCGTGAGGCCGCTCTGGCCGCCCTGGGAGTCTGCAATCAGCAGCAGCGACTGCGAGCCGTCCGGTAATACCGGCCCCAGGCACATGCCTTCGAAGTTGGCGAGGTTCAGGGCGCCGGTGGCGAATGAGGCCAAAAGGCGTTTCTGCAGGATACCCGCCGTGTCGCGCGCAGGATCCACTTCAAAGAGGTTGATACGGGTAAACGAGCCCACAGCCTTTTGGATGTAATTGCCGCCGGGCACGTATACTTCGCGTTCCAACACTATAAGGCGGCCGTCGTCTAGTGCGGTGACGGCCGGGATGCCGAACACATAGGCCTGCGCCGTGGCTGCGAGTTCGCCGCTCACGATGGGCCTGTGGGGGATGTACAGGTATCGGCCCGCTGGCTCAAGCGTCTGGTCCGAGAAACTCTGGAGGCGCAGCAGGGAATCGTCGCCCTTGAGGGGCTTTTCCGTCACGGTCCAGATTAGGCCGGTGGCTGCGCTGTAGCCAAGGGCTTCGAAGCCGGCGTTACTCTGGATGGCTTTCAAATCGGCAGGAACCGCCACGCTGCGGCCGGTGGGATTGCCCTCCAGGTCGAATTCGCGGATAGACTGGTCGCCCTCTGCGCTCACGAGCAGGGTGCCGCTCTCCGGCAGATACACAATGCCCTCATTGTCTTTTCCCGCGCGCTGGGACGCATTCCCGGGAGCCTCGGCGCCGATAGCGGAAACAAACCCGCCGGAAGCGTCCAGCGCGATGTCGAAAAGATGGATTCCGCCGCCGCTGCTCTTATCATGCACCACAGCGTAGCGATTATCGCCAATATATGTAATTCCGGAATACTGGCCGGAACTCACGAGCAGCCTCTCCTGACCTTTGTCCGTTATGCCGATTGCCGATGATTCCTCGCCGTATACGCCTATAACCGGCTCGAAGCGGTACTCCACGCCATGGCCGGGGCGGAACTCCATTCCGGGAAGACGCGATGTGGCCATGGAGTTATCGGCAAGCACCAGGATGGCCGCGAAGGCATCGGCACTCCAGTCCGACGGGGCGAAGGGTACAAGGAGCTCCGCTTTGCCGCCAAGGCTGTCCAGGTTCTGGGCGAATACTATGGGCTGCACGCTCATTGGCATTAGGCCGATGGCGGTGCCCCTCTTTCCGTCCGGGATGCTGAAGCTGAGCCGCATGAACGAACTGCTGTGCTCCAGAACGAACGCATTACCCTCCAACTTGCCACGGAGCGTGTCCCCGGGCATCCTGCCGGGCATTGAGGCATAGTATGTTACGCTGTCCTTCAGAGCCGGGCCCTCGAAAACGCCCAACCCCTTTCCGGAGCCTGCGATCAGGTGGTAGTAGCTTAGCGCGATGGTATCGGCCCAAACCGCCACGGAATCGCCCTCCTGCCACACCTCCTCCAGAGGCTTGGCATCGGCCCCGGCATTCCCGGCCACCTCGAACGGCACCTCAGAAATGAGCATTTTTACAGTGGGCGCCATCTCTGTCTGCGCCCTTCCGGCAGTTTCGCACCCGGCCACAACCAGGCCCGCCGCCGCCAGCAAAAGTATACTTGTACGCATACTGCAAAAATACAAAACTATTACGAAAAAAGCCATCCCGGAGGATGGCTTTCGTGCACTCTTAGGGACTCGAACCCTAGACCCGCTGATTAAGAGTCAGCTGCTCTACCAGCTGAGCTAAGAGTGCTGGTAACTCTTCAGGAAGACTACTTCCTTTGTGACCCGTTCGGGGCTCGAACCCGAGACCCCAACATTAAAAGTGTTGTGCTCTACCAACTGAGCTAACGAGTCTTCCGTTTCCGCTACTCGAACGGGACTGCAAAGGTAGGAATTTTTTTTATACTGACAAATTTTTTTGCAGTATTTTCATGAGATTTCTCGACTTCGCTCGAAATGACAAAAAATCAGTATCCGAATATGTCTTCCAGAGAAGCCCTTTCAACGGGGCCGAGGGTGCGGAGGAAGGCCATGTTCAGGTCGTTGGGATCGCCCAGGATGGCGTACACATAGGTGCGGCCCTTGATCCAGCGCTCGTGAGTTGCAACAAGGTCGTCAAGGGTGAGGTCCCCGATCTTTGCATACTCGATTTCCTCCTCGCTCTTGTCCAGGCCCAGTTCCTTTGCCCAGAGGTAGCTGTAAAGAACATCCTTGCCGATGGTGCGCTGGGTACGAAGCTTCAGCAGAAGGGCCGACTTTGCTATTTCGAAGTTCTCCGGCGAAAGCGGAAGGTCTTCGATAATGCTGTCGAATGCCTCCACGGCCTTGGTGAGTTTGTCGTTCTGGGAGGCGATATAGGCATTCCATGAATATGTGTCGCCGATGAACGAAGGCGTGTACAGGTATGCGCCGGCACTGTATGCCAGAGCCCTGGATTCACGCATCTCCTGGAACACGATCGTGTTCATGCCGCCGCCGTAGTACTCGTTGAACAGGGTGATGGGCGCCAGCTGCTCCAGATCCTGCGTCTCGCCTCTGTCGGAGTACTGCATATAGTTGAACTGACGGGAATCGTAGGAGGCCAGGACAACCTTGGACGTGGGAGTGAGCTGTTTCTGCCGATATGTGCGCACAAGCGGGGTGAGCTCTCCATCAAAACCGTGATGCTCTTCCAGCACGGCCTCCACATCGCGCGCGGACGCGGGTCCGTAATAAAGGATACGGTGGGTGCAGCCCCAGAGTTCGCGAAGGGTGGCAAGCACATCTTCAGGGGTGAGCGAGGCGAGGGCGTCGTTGGAAAGCGTGCCGGCCTTGATAGCATCCTTGCCGTATGTCACATAGGCGCGGAGAGCCCTGTTGCAGGCGCCCTGGCTCTTCTTCGCATCGGCACGGGAACGGATAAGATCCGCCTTAAGCTGCTCGAACACTTCCTCGTCCACTTCGGCATTCTCGATAAGGGAAGTGACTATGTCCAGAGCCTTGCCGATATTGGCGGAGAGGCCGTTCACATAAATCGAAGTTACCGTGGTGCCAACGTTTACGCCCCAGTCGCAGGCAAGCGAGTACATCCGGGTGGAGATGTCTTCGGGGCTCATTTCAGCGGTGCCAAGATATGCGAGATAATCGGCGGCGAGGTCCAGGACGGGGTCGTTGTCCGAGCCCTTGTCGAAGCGGAACATCAGCGATGCGATGTCGTTCTTCTCGTTCTTCTTGTACAGGTATTCCAGGCCTTTCCAGGACAGGACGTCCAGGTCGCGGGAGAAGTCCACGAACACCGGTTCGATAGGTGCGGGCTCAATAGCGGCAATCTCCTTCAGGAAGTCGCTCTGGAATTCACGGTTCGTGACGATGGGGGTGATTTCGGGGGCGTCTATCTTCTTGATGGAAGTATCCTCGCCGATTTTCTTGTACACCACGGCGTAGCTCTCTGCTCCGAGGTATTTGTTCGCCCAGGCCACGATATCGGCCTTTGTGAGGGCGGCGATGCGTTTCGGGCGCGAGACTTCATCGGCCCAGGTGGTTCCGTTGATGAAGCTGTCCACGAACATGTCGGCACGGGAGGAATTCTCCTCCAGCTTACGCATCTGCTGCAGGTTGTAATTGTTGATGGCGGCGGTTACGAGCTCCTCCGGGAAATCGCCCGCGCGCAGCTTGGCAACTTCTTCGAGCATGAGGTCGCGAACCTCTTCCAGAGTCTGGCCTTCCTTGGGCTGGCCCTGCATGAAGAGCATGCCGTAATCTGTTCTGTTGTAGATAAATGTGCTGGCATCAAGGACTTTCTGGCTCATGATGAGGTCCAGGTCCACAAGGCCGGCCAGGCCGTTGTTCAGGATGCGGTCTACAATCACGGAAGCCTCGCTTTCGCGGTCTGATGCGCCGGGTGTGCGCCATGCCATGGCCACGAACTCCGCCTCATAACCCACGACGGTCTTTTCCTTCGGGGTGGTGATGGGCTCTTCGGGCTCGAAGGTGAATTCGGGAAGATCCGGGTTGGGCTGCCAGTCGCCGAAATAGGTGCGGATGACGTTTATCATCTCGTCCGGGTCGAAGTCTCCGGAGAGGCAGATTGCAACGTTATTGGGCACATAGTATGTGTCCTTATGGCTACGGATCGTGCGCAGTGAAGGATTTTTCAGGTGATCCTGTGTGCCGATTACGGTCTGTGTGCCGTAGGGGTGATGCACGAAGAGCATGGAATCCAGGGCGTCGAAGGCTTTCTCCGAGTCGTCGGCAAGGCCCATGTTCTTCTCCTCATACACTGCCTCCAGCTCTGTGTGGAATCCGCGGAAAACGCAGTTCTTGAAACGGTCGGCCTCTATGCGGGCCCAGGCGTCTATCTGGTTGGAAGGGATCTCTTCCACATAGCAGGTGACGTCGTTGGAAGTATATGCATTGGAGCCTTCCGAGCCGATGATGGCCATGAGCTTGTCGTACTCGTTGGGAATGGCGAGCTTGGAAGCCTCGTAGCTGATTGAGTCGATCTTGTGATACAGGGCGCGGCGCTCCGCTTCACCGGTGAGCGTGCGGTAGACTTCAAACAGCGAGTCTATCTCCTCCAGCATGGGTTTTTCCGCCTGGTAGTCGCGGGTTCCGAACTGCTGGGTGCCCTTGAACATCATGTGCTCCAGATAGTGGGCAAGGCCGGTATTGTCCGACGGGTCGTTCTTTCCGCCCGCGCGCACGGCGATATAGGTTTGGATACGGGGGGCATCCTTGTTCACGGTCATGTAAACGGTGAGTCCGTTGTCCAGGGTGTAGATCCGTGCGTTCAGCGGGTCTCCGCTAACAGTCTGGTAATTGCGGGTGCAGGAGGCCAGTGCCAGCAATGCGGCCGCAACGATAATCAAATATTTTTTCATAGTTTGTTATTAAAGGCTCTCTATGTACGCTTTCATCTGGGGTACCTTGCTCAAGGCGCTGTGGAAGAGGGCAACCTGGTTGCGGGTGCGAACGAGGTTGTGCTCCGGGTACTTGATCTTGTAATATGTGTCGCCGTTGATATAATCGGCAAAGAAGCGCACGGCCTGCATGTAAGGGAAGAGGCAGGCGGCGTAGGGGAGATTCTCTTTCTCGATGGGGGTGAGGAATACCTTGGCCGATTCGATGTAGCCCTTGGCGAAGGCTTCGAAGATGTCCATCTTGAAGTCCACTTTGTCGATTGCGGGATCGTCTTCCGCAACGGCGTTGGCCGCGGTGCGGAGGAAATCGCCGAAGTCCGAGAACACGAACGACGGCATTAGGGTATCCAGGTCGATGACGCAGAGGATGTTGCCCTTGGCGTCGAACATCATGTTGTTCACCTTGGTGTCGCAGTGGCAGATGCGCTTGGGAAGCTTGCCCTCGCGGTAGAGGCGCTCCGCCTTGCACATTTCCTCTTCATACGGCAGCAGATCCGCCAGGATGGCCTTCACCTCGGGTTCCGCCATGCGGCCCACGGCATCGGCCTCCACCGCTTCGCGAAGCTGCCTGGCACGGAGCTCCATGTTGTGGAAATCAGGGATGGTTTCCCCGAGCTTGTCGGGAATATCGGCAAGCATGGCCTCGAACTCGCCGAATGCTTTGCCGGCGTAGTACGAGTATTCCGGATTCACGGTTTCGTAGGTGAAGGCGTCTTTGATGAACACGGATACTCTCCAGTATTTCTCGCCATCCGTCCAGTAGGTTTTGCCAGTGGCCTTGCAGGGGATGAAGGTGAGTGTCATGGCGCCTTTGCGGCGGATGTGGGCAGTTGCGCAGTCGATATTGTGCTGGAGCAGCTCCACGTCCTTGAAGATGGCGTTGTTTATCCTCTGGAGCACATAGTTGTCCGGACCGTCCGTTTTCACCAGGAGGGTGTCGTTGATGAGTCCGTTGCCCAGGGGTTTGATTTCGGTGACATTGCCCTTGATCGCGAAATTGGCAATGATGGGGAGAAGTTCTTCGTGTTGCATGTTATTTAGTGCTATTATATTTTTCAAGTGCTTTGCCGAGAATCTCTATGCAGCGCTTAAGGTCTTCTATCTTAAGCACATAGGCCAGGCGAACCTGCTTGCGGCCAAGGGACGGATCCCCATAGAAGCCGGCCGCGGGGGCCATCATTACGGTTTCCTTGGAGTCGCTGAAATCCGTGAGGCACCACTTGCAGAAATCCTCTGCATCATCAACCGGAAGCTGGGCGATCGTGTAGAATGCGCCTTCCGGCATGGGGGAGAACACTCCCGGAATCTTGTTCAGGGCGTCGATGAAATAGTCCCTGCGGGCCTTGTATTCGAGGAAGCACTCTTTGGAATATTTCTCTGTTCCGTCGATGGAGGCTTCCGCTGCGATCTGGCCAAGAAGGGGAGGACTCAGGCGGGCCTGGGCGAACTTCAGCACGGTGGCGCGCACCTCCGGGTTGCGGCTGATGAGCGCTCCGATGCGGATGCCGCATTCCGAGTAGCGCTTGGACACCGAGTCGATCAGAACCACATTCTGGTCGATCCCAAGGCTGAGGGCCGACAGGAAAGGCTCGTCCCGGTATACGAATTCCCTGTACACTTCGTCTGACATGAGGAAAAGGTTGTGCTTTTTCACTATGTCGCGAAGCTGGTACAGTTCTTCTTTGGTATAGAGGGTGCCGCCCGGATTTGACGGGTTGCACAGCATGATGGCCTTGGTGGCGGGGGTTATGGCTTTCTCGAACTCTTCCACGGGAGGAAGGGCAAAGCCGTTCTCTATATGTGAGGTAACGGTTTTAACCACTATCCCGGCAGTTACCGCCATGCTGATATAATTGGCATAGCAGGGCTCCACCATTATGATTTCGTCGCCCGGGTCCATGCAGGCCATGAAGGCGAACAGTATGGCTTCCGACCCGCCGGTGGTTACCAGTATCTCTTCCGGGAAAACGTTGATGCCCATCCTGGTGTAATAGCGCGAAAGAGCCACGCGGAGCGACGCGTTCCCTTCGGAGGGACTGTACTCCAGGGTTTTCCTGTCCACCTGGTGGATGGCATCCAGGGCCTGCTGCGGCGAAGGAAGATCCGGCTGGCCGATATTCAGATGATATACCTTAACTCCCTGCGATTTGGCAAGTGAAGCCAGAGGGGCTAGTTTACGGATTGGCGATGAGGGCATCGCGGTGCCCCGCTTTGAAATCTCCGGCATGCTTTACAGTACTCCGAGCAGGTGGCTGCGCGAGAGCATGCAGTCTCCCACGGGCGCGGCCTGGCGTTTGAGGGTTGAGAATTTGATTGTGGTGTCCCGGTTCACGAGGTTCTGGGCGTATTTCTTTACGGTGCTGCGGATGGGGAGGAGGAGATAATCTCCCGCCATGGCAAGTTTACCGCCGATTATCACGAGTTCCGGATTGAAAATGTTGATAAGGCCTGCAAGCGCGCGCCCGAGGGTTTCGCCCACTTTTTCCACCACCTCGATGGACAGCACGTCTTCCTGCTTGATGGCCTTGAAGATGTCGTTGAGGTTCACCTTGCCTTCCTTCTTGTACTTATCCTTCAGGAGCGATGACCTGCCGGCCTTGAGCTGTTCCGTTACCAGACGCACCACGGCCGAGCCGGAGGCGCCGGTTTCGAGGCAGCCGATTTTGCCGCACCGGCACATGACATCGTTGTCCAGCAGAGGGAAGTGGCCGAACTCGCCGGAATAGCCGGAGGCGCCGTAGAAGAGCCTGCCGTCCAGCACCATGCCCATGCCAAGGCCCCAGCTCACGTTCACGAAGAGCACGTTCTGCTCTTTGTTTATGGTGCCGCAGATGAATTCGCCATAGGTCATGGCGCGGGAGTCGTTCTCCAGAATCACGGGAACTTCCAGCTCTTCTTCCAGGATGCTGGCAATAGAGCGGTCCGGATCGAAGGAGTAGTTGTTGCTGTATCCGGTGAGGCGGTTCACTCGGCCGGCCAGGCTTATGCCAAGGCCGAGGACGCGCTCCCAGTCCATCTGGTTATCGGCAAAGAACCGCCTGATGGAGGCGGCTATTTCACGGACGCTGGCCTCGTTCTTTTCCATGGTGAAAGGGATGTCGTCCTGGAAACTCACCAGGTTGCCCTTGAAATCCGTTACGGCGAAGCCTGCGTGGGTGTTGCGGATGTCCACGCCCACAAAGTACCCGGCATCCGGATTGAGACCGTAAACGCTGGGACGCCGGCCGCCGGCGGAGCCCTGTTTGCCAAGGTCTACCATGAAGCCGTCATCAATGAGCTCCGATATGAGTTTTGTGACGGTTGGTACGCTTGAATCCAGTTTTTCGCTCAGTGCGCCGATGCTCTGTTCACCGTTCTCGATACAGATGCGGAGAATGGTCTTTTTGAGCGCGGCATTCTTGCTGCGAGAGTTGTCCAGAAATGTATTTCGCATGTGGTCACGGTTTATCGGTGCTAAAATAGTAAAAAATTTTAAAAAAAGCAATTCTAAAAAAATCACTATATTTGCGTGTTTTTAATCCGGAGGAGTATGTTCAAGAGATTCCGTAACTGGTCGAAGGGCTTCAAGCTCTCGCTCCGAATGAAGATGGTGCTGAGCCTCAGCGCCATTGCGGTGGTGCTGCTTATTTCGAGCGTCATCTCCATCATGGAGTACCGGAAGATGTCCAGCTACGTGTCGGAACTCATCGCAGACAATATCAAGAGCATCAACGTGGCCCACGACCTGATGGGCGCGGTGGACAACTATAACCTGCAGGTGCTCGCCGTCATCGGCGACGAATCTCTGTCGTCCCTGCCGGACTTCGACCAGGAACAGTTCGTCACCTACTGCGACTCCCTCAAAGGCTCGTTCACCCTCCGCCGCTCGGTTCCCCTGGCGGATTCGGTGCTGTATTCGTATTCGGCCTACATGCTCACATCCCTGGAACTGGAAACCATCATCGAGAGCGATTTCAACTCCAGGACCTGGTACTTCGAGCGTCTGCAGCCCGTGTTCAACCGCATGAGAAGCGACATCACGGAGCTGTCGGAGGCCATGTACGAGGACCTTCAGCAAAACTCGGCCACCTTCGAAAGGGGCTTCTACCGCAGCATCATCCCCGGCGCGGTGGCGGTGGGCGTGGGCATCGTCCTGGTGCTCCTGCTGATGTTCTTCATCACGGTGTACTACGTGAATCCGCTCTACAAGATGCTTAGCTCGCTGGACAATTACCGAACCTTCCGGCGGAAGTACAGTTATACCTTCGAAGGGGACGACCAGCTTTCGGAGCTGAATTCCGGCATAATGGAACTCACGGAAGAAAACCGCACGCTGGAGCGCAGAATCAAGGATATCAGGGACAGAGGCCATGAATCTTAAGGTCATTTCGCGGAACGTGGGCATCGCCCTTCTGGTGGATGCCCTCTTCATGCTGCTGTCGATGCTCGTTTCAATCGCGAACGGAAACGACAGCGCGCTGGCCGCACTGTCCATAAGCTTCTTCATCACCTTCGTGGTGGGGGTGTTTCCCTTCATCTTCGTGAGGAAATCGCCCGATATCACGCTCAAGGACGGCTACATGATTATTTTCCTGTCGTGGCTGCTGTCCTTCGTGTTCGGCATGCTGCCGTATGCGCTTTGGGGCGGCCCGTTCACCCTGGCGAACGCCTGGTTCGAGAGCGTTTCAGGCTTCACTACCACCGGATCCACGATCCTGGAAGATGTGGAAGCCCTGCCCAGGAGCCTCCTTTTCTGGAGGGCGTCCACGCACTTTATAGGCGGTTTGGGCGTTGTGGTGTTCCTGCTGCTGATTATTCCCACCTCGTCACCCGTGCGCCTTAGGCTCACGAACATGGAACTATCCTCCCTTTCCAGGGGAGACTACCGCTCAAGGGCGAACAAGACCGTATACATCTTCGCCTATGTGTATCTGGGAATCTGCGCACTGGCGTTCTTCTCCTACTGGGCGGCAGGCATGTCGCCGTTCGACGCCATCTGCCACTCCTTCAGCGTGAGCGCAACCGGCGGTTTCTCGTCAAGGAACCTGTCCATCGGCCATTTCCAGAGCCCCCTCATCGCCTGGCTCACCATCCTGTTCATGTTCCTGGCCTCCATCCATTTCGGCATCATATTCATAACGATTGCAACCCGTTCGCTGCGTCCGCTGAACAACCACGTGCTCAAGGCTTATGCATTCTTCCTGGTGCTGGGCGCACTGATAAGCGGGTTCTCGCTGAAGATTCATAATGTGGATACCGGCTGGGCGGATCCTTTCCTTGCCGGAGCCTTCCACGTGTTCAGTTACGCATCCACATCAGGTTTGGCCATATCGGACAATTCAACCTGGCCCATGGTGCCGTGCTTCGTGCTCATTCTGGCAAGCCTCGTTTGCGGCTGCGCCGGGTCCACGACCTGCGGCCTCAAGATGGACCGCATCATTGTGCTGTGGAAGGCCATCAAGAGCCAGATACTCCGGGCGCTCCATCCCTCATCCGTGAACGAGGTGAAACTCGGCCGCAAAACCATCCATGACGAGGAAGTGTATCCCATGATACTTTACATTGCAATGTACTTCCTCATCCTGGCGATATCGTCCATGCTTTGCCTTCTGATTGGGGACCCCAACGGCCATGCCATCACCGGTTCCATCGCCTCGCTAGGCAATGTGGGGCCTTCCATCGGCAGTATCGGCTCCATGGGCAATTACAATGCGGAGCCCGCAGCCATCAAGTTCATCTTCTCGCTGGACATGTTCCTTGGCCGAGTGGAGATTTATCCCGTCCTTGCAGTGTTCATTTCCATCTTCAGTCCCAAGCAGAAGTAATGGAAAGGAGCGCTTTTCTCACAGATTCCTTTATTCACCATCTCCAGTGGGAAGCTACTGGGGACCAGCTTCGCCTTTTTGATACCATAGGCCGGTTTCTGACCGGCGACGACGGCGACATCCTGGTGGTGAACGGCTATGCCGGAACGGGCAAGACGACGGCCGTGAGCGCCGTGCTGGCCTCCATGCGGGAGCTCAAGGTGCCATGCGTCCTTCTGGCTCCCACGGGCCGAGCCGCGAAAGTTCTCTCGCAGTACTCCGGAATGGCCGCCAGCACCATCCACAAGCATATTTACCGGCAGAGTTCGATGGGGGCCGATGGGATGGGCAAGTTCAAGCTTGCGCCCAACAAGGCCCGCGGAACCCTGTACGTTGTGGACGAGGTGTCGCTCATCGGCACGGATACCGAGAGCGAGAAGGCCATGTTCGGCTCCGGAAATCTGCTGCTGGACCTGGTGGAGTTCCTCCGCAATGGAACGGACTGCAAGATGATAATGCTTGGCGACGATGCCCAGCTGCCGCCCGTCGGCCTGGACGTATCGCCGGCCTTGTCGATGGAGTACATGTCTGGAGCCGGGGGTGTGCGCTTCGAGACGCTCTCCGAGGTGGTCCGCCAGCAGGCCGGTTCGGGGATACTTCGCAATGCCACTATGTTGAGGACCATGATTGCCGATGGCGCCTTAGTGGAGTTGCGCGACTTGGGCCTTACGGTATCGGAGGATGTCGTGAGCATCGGAGGGGGAGAACTCATCGACACGCTTTCCGAGGCATATTCCCGTTACGGGGAAGACAGCACCGTGGTGTTGTGCCGGTCCAACCGCCGCGCAAACCGCTACAACGCCGGAATCCGCGCCCAGGTGCTGTTCCGCGAGGAAAGGCTGGTACGTGAAGACCGCCTGATGGTGGTGAAGAACTGCTACTACGGCATGGACGATTTCGAGGGTACGGACTATATCGCCAACGGAGACATCGCGCGTATCCTCCGCGTATCTCGTTATGAAGAGCGCTACGGCTTCCAGTTCGCGGAGGCCCGCCTTGCGTTCCCCGATTACGGCGACCAGGAACTCGTGGCGAAAATCCTTCTGGACACGCTTGAGTCCGAAGCCCCGGCCCTAACTTACGAGCAGTCCCGCACTCTGTATGAAGGTGTCTCCGAAGACTATAGCCACCTCCGTACCAAAAAGCAGCGCTTCGACGCCGTTCATGCGGACCCGTTTTTCAACGCGCTGCAGATTAAGTACGCACATGCGATTACTGCCCACAAATCCCAGGGCGGCCAGTGGGACTGCGTTTTCATCGACAATCCCTTCTGGCAGGACGAGGTAACCCTGGACGATCTGAAGTGGCTCTACACCGCCCTCACCCGCGCCACCTCCCGCGTCTACCTCGTGAACTTCCGCCCCGAGTGCTTCTGCTGAGTTTTGCGCGGCATTGCAACTCTGCAAAACCCGGCAATAATTGGTCGCGAGACACACGAAATGGCTCTTTCGTGCCTTTCGCAATAACCCAATTCGCAACCGACCAGACAACTCCTATCCAGCTACAGACACCCATCCTTGGGGAAGTTGTGATTTCATGGGCTTGATCTTCTCCAATAGTTCGCGTCTGTCCAGTAGTTTTGGAGAAGTTCCCTGGCATAAAATCACATCTTCTCCATAAACACGCGTGTGCGCAGGCTTGGGGCGGGCAGTTTTCCTCGGCGAATCGAGGAGGGCATTGCGTAGCCCCCCGCAGATTCGACGGGAGAAAACGGCCTTCGGTCATCCAGGATTCGGGGTGTTTTCCGGGATGAGATGGCGATTACCCTGGTTTCGTCCAGGATTTGGGGTGTTTTCCTGGATGAGTTTGCGCGGCAAGGGAAAAATGAGTAATTTTGCCATATAACAAAACGAATTGAAGATGAAGAAAGTTGTTCTTGCGGCGGCGATTGCGCTCCTGGCGGCGGCTGGCCTTAAGGGGCAGGAGTTCATGCCCATTCCTTCGGAGTGCAAGTGGGTGTCAAACTCAATGGTGCTGTATTCTTACGACGGGTCGTTTGTGGATGGCTTCGGCATAAAGGTTCCCAAGTGGGAAAAGGTGGAGGGCGTGAAGAGCCCGGAGAAGTATAGCGGGATTCCGGTGCAGCCGAAAGGTGCGGTGAACGCCACGTTCTCGCCGGATTCCACGCTTGTCGCCTTCACCCGTGACGGGGATCTGTATGTGATTCCCGTGAGTGGCGGTCCGGAAACAAGGCTCACCTTCGACGGCGGCCCCACCGTGTACAACGGATATGCATCCTGGGTGTACTACGAGGAGATTTTCGGGCGTCCGTCCAAGTACCGCGCGTTCTGGTGGAGCCCGGATTCACGCAAGATCGCCTTCTACCGTTTCGACGACACCGAGGTGCCAATGTTTCCCATATATTCGCCTGAGGGCCAGGACGGGAATCTTCGCCAGACACGCTATCCCAAGGCGGGGGAGAAGAACCCTCAGGTGCGGATCGGCTTCATCGACCTTGCCAATCCCTCCAACATTGTATGGGCCGATTTTGACTCCACCGAAGACCAGTACTTCGGCACGCCTTTCTGGGGCGATGATTCCCGCACTCTTTTCGTTCCCCGCGAGCCCCGCATCCAGAATACGCTGGACCTTTATGCCGTAGCTGCAAGTGATGGCAGCAAGAAAGCGATATACCACGAGACGTATTCCACCTGGCTGGACTGGCCGGAGGGAATGCTTTTCACCGGCAAGGGCCTGTACATGGTGCGCAATTTCGAAACCGGATGGCAGCAGGCGTACTTCCTGTCCTACGACGGCTCGCAGTTCAAGCGCCTCACCGACGGCCCCAACTGGCGCATGGAACTGGTGAGAGTAGAAGAGGACGGCACGCTGTATTTCCTTGCGGAAAGGGATTCGCGGGTGGCATCGGCCCTTTATAAGGTCACACCCAAGGGCAAGATTACCGCAGTGTCGGATGTGAGCAAGAATGCCTTATCGGCCTCATTCTCCCCGGACGGGAAGTACGTAAGCGTGATTCAGTCGGCGCTGGATACCCCCTGGGAAGTGTGGCTGTACAATACGAAGAAGCCAGCCAAGTCGTACAAGGTGGCTTCCATGGCGGGGCCGGATTTCGTGGCGGAAGGCATCGGCAAGATAATAACGATCGAAAATGACGGCTTCGAGCTCCCGGGCGTGATTTATTACCCGGCGGATTTCGACCCTTCGAAGAAATATCCCGTACATGTCGATATCTACGGCGGCCCGGACACCCCGCAGGTTCACGACCGCTGGGTTTTCCCTTCGCGTTATCAGTGGTATTCGGAAAATGGCATAATCGAACTCATTGCCGATTGCCGCGCCTCCGGCCACAACGGCCGCGCCGGGCTGGACATGATCTACAAGCACCTGAACACCGTTGAGGTGCAGGACTTCATCGCCTGGGCCCGCTACCTTCAGGATCTGCCTTATGTCCAGGCCGATAAAATCGGCGTGGAAGGCTTCTCCTTCGGCGGCACCATGACAGCCATGCTGGTGATGACTGCCCCGGACGCATACCACTACGGCATTGCCGGCGGCGGCGTGTATGACTGGATGCTCTACGATACGCATTATACGGAGCGTTTCATGTCCACCCCGGAAGACAATCCGGATGGCTACCGGGACTCGCAGGTGCTCCAATACGCCTCCTGCTACAGGGTGGAACCCGGTTCCGACGGCTCGGTGATGCTGAAACTCACCCACGGTACCGGCGACGACAATGTACACTTCCAGAACACTCTGAAGCTGATTGACGCCCTTCACAAGGTGGGTTCCGATTTTGAATTCATGATTTATCCCGACGCGATGCACGGATACCGCGGCTATCAGGGCCGTCACTCCGACGAATGCGACCAGGCCTTCTGGCTTAAGTATCTGAAGGGCTCACGTCCTTGATGCTCTCCCGATATACGCTGAAGATGCTGCTCTTGGAGATGAAGCCGAGGTAGGTGTAGTCTTCCTTCACCACGGGCAGGTTCCAGGCGCCGGACTTTTCGAACTTGCGCATCACGCTGTCCATAGGCTCGCCTTCGAAGATGAATTCGGGGGCGGGCTTCATGTAATTGTTCACGTGGCGGGTTTCGTACAGGTCCTGGCGGAACATGTCTCTGCGGATTGCAGTCATGTCCACAAAGCCCTGGAAGCGCTTTTTGCCGTCCAGCACGGGGAAGATGTTGCGCTGGGTTTCCGATACGGCGCGGGCGATGTCCCCAAGGCTGTCGTTTACCCCCAGAGGAATGAAATCCGTTTCTATGAGGGCCGATTGCTTCATGAGCGCAAGCACCGCCTGATCCGAGTCGTGGGTGAGGAGTTCTCCGCTTGCGGCAACGCGCTTGGTGTAGATGGAGTACTTCTCGAAGATGCGCATTGTAAGGTGCGAAACGGTGGCGGTGATGATGAGCGGGAAGAGCAGCTCATACCCTCCGCACACCTCTGCAATGAGGAATATCGCGGTGAGCGGTGCCTGCATCACGCCCGCCATGAGACCGGCCATGCCAACTAGGACGAAGTTTGGAACCGGCACCATCCCGGGATTAATCAGATTGATGAGCGATGCCCCCACGAATCCCGCTATGGCCCCCATGAACAGGGTGGGACCGAAGGTGCCGCCAACTCCGCCTCCGGAATTGGTAAAGGTCATGGAGAAAACCTTTAGCACCAGGATTACGGCGAATATCCACACCGGACCGGCATACTCGTTCTGCAGAAGGGGAGAGAGAGATTCGTAGCCCTCGCCCTTGAGGGGCGGCAGGAAGTATATCAGCGCTCCGAGAGCTGCGGCGCAGAGTATCCACCTTAGGTATGGATTCTTCAGCTTGCCAAGAAGATCCTCCATAAAAAGCGTGGTCCGCAGGAAATACAGCGAACACAGACCGCAGAAAACGCCCAGCACCATGTACCAGGGGATGTTTTTCATGGCGAAGGGCACGATGGCCACATCGAAGATGACATCCCGCCCGAGTATGAGATAAGACACCACCGTGGCGCTGATGGAGCTGAGCATGAGCGGCAGCACGCTGTTCATGGCGTTGTTGAAGAACAGAATCTCCATCGTGAACAGCAGACCTGCCAGCGGGGCATTGAAGAAGCCGGAAACGGCACCGGCGGCTCCGCAGCCGAGAAGCAGCGTCATACCCTTGAAATCCAGCCCGCAGTAACGGGCCAGGTTTGAGCCGATGGCGGCGCCCGTATACACTATCGGCGCCTCTGCACCCACCGAACCGCCGAAGCCGATGGTGAGGGCGCTGGTAATCATTGAAGACCAGGTGTTGTGTGGTTTGATCCTGGATTCGTTCCGGGAAACGGCCTGCAGCACCTTGGTAACTCCGTGGCCGATATTGTCCTTTACTATATACCTTACTATAATAAGGCTGAGGAGCATGCCGATGCCGGGGAGGAAAAGCCATGGCCATCGGCTCCCGTGGAAGGCCGTGTCCAGGCCGCCGGTTATCCAGTGGATGGAAAGCTTGAGAAGAACGGCGGCAAGGCCGCAGAGTATGCCTGTCACAAGGGAAAGCACCAGCACTTTGTCGCGCTGGTTCATCTTACGCAAAAGGGCCCGGAAAGGGCCCCAGAGATATTTTATTCCCTTGCGGTTTGCCATAAGGGTTTATTCGTCTTCCGCTCCGGAGGAGTACTGGGCGATATTGTCGTCCGGGAGGGTTTCTCCTGCGCCGTCCGCTGCATCTGCGCTGTCTCCGGCCACTGCCTCGTTCTCCGCGTCTTCTTCTCCCTCCAGCCAGCGGGCTACATCTTCCAGATCGTCCGTCTTGATGTTGATCTTTACAAGATAGATGGCATCCGGTACTTCTACGGTTACTGCATAGAAGAATGTGCCGTCCGGTTTCGGATATTTAATTACGTCGTTCAGATAATCCGAAAAGCCCTTGGGATACTTCTCTGCAAATGCCGCCGCTAAATCCGGGTGTTGAGACATTTTTTCAAAACTCACGACATGCCTTTTCTTGTTGTCTGCCATATCTTGTTATTTCTTGTTTAGGTTTCGCCCTGCAATATTACGGGATTGTTTTGAACCTTGCAAGCGATTTCCACCTTTTTTTGCAGAATTTTTGAAGAAAAGTGCTTTCTGGCGCCTTTTTTTATCCAAATCGTGCTCGCAGAACACCTCCGAGAAGTCTCTCGGGTCCAGTCCGGTGTAGAACATAACCGAGGATGCCGTCATCGGAGTGGGCGTGAAATCCTGCACCTGGTCCATCCAAATTCCCTTGAGCGCGGGGTTCGCGGCGAGCTTCTCCATGTCGGCGAGGCGGCAGCCGGGATGGGACGATATGAAATAGGGGACAAGGCCAACGTGGGTGCCGGCTTCGCGGTTCACTTTGTCGAATTCGTTTCGCAGCCTTTCGAAAAGGCGGAACGACGGCTTGGCCATCTTCTGAAGCACGTGGTCTTCGGTGTGCTCGGGCGCCACCTTGAGTCGGCCAGAAGTGTGGTCCAGCACCAGTGTTTTCAGGTACGGCTTGGAACTGTCGTCCACGAATCCGCTTCCCGTGAGGAACAGGTCGTAGCGTATTCCGCTGCCGATGTAGCTGTGCCGGATGCCCTTAGTGGAGTCTATCCGCCTGTACAGCTCCATCAGCCGGGTATGGTCGCAGTTGAGGTTGGGGCAGCGCGCGGGGAACAGGCACGAGCGCCTGCGGCACTTTGCGCACAGCTCCTGGTTCTTCCCGTGCATTCCGTACATGTTCGCCGTCGGCGCGCCCACGTCGGAGATGTTGCCGGCAAAATCCGGCAGCTTGTTGAGATCGCGCACCTCCTTCAGGATCGACGCCTCGCTTCTCGACGAAATGAACTTGCCCTGGTGCGCCGCGATCGTGCAGAAATTGCACCCTCCGAAGCACCCCCGGTGCGTATTCACCGAGAACTTGATCATGTCATACGCCGGCATCCGCTTCCCCTTGTACCGGGGATGCGGCAGCTTCGTGAACGGCAGGTCCCAGAACGAGTCCATCTCCTCCGTCGTCGCCACCGGGAACGGCGGATTGATCTGCACGTACCCGTTCCCCACCGGCTCAATGATCGTATCCGGATGCATCATGTTCGCATGCTGCTCGATCCAATGGAAATTCTCCGCGAACTTGTACTTGTCCTTCTGGCACTCTTCGAAACTATGAAGCACGAGTATGCCGGAGGAGGACTCCCTTTCCGGAGCATTTGCCCGGATAGGGTCGCGAAGCGACGCGGAGGAAAGGGAGTCCTCCTCCGGCCCCTTGTATTTCCCGGTATGATAAAAAGCAATCTGGGGGATTTGCTGCATCTTATGCCGGTTCCAGCCATTCTCGATTCCCTTGGTGAGCTCCAGCATCGGGCGTTCGCCCATGCCGTAGCAGAGGTAGTCGGCACCGGAGGTGTAGAGGACGGACGGCATCAGGCAGTCCTTCCAGTAGTCATAATGCGTCAGGCGGCGGAGAGAGGCCTCGATGCCGCCGATGATGACGGGGATGTCCGGATAGATGTCCTTCAGGATCTTCGTATAGACCGTGACCGCGTAGTCGGGGCGGGCGCCGGCCTTGCCGTCAGGCGTGTATGCATCGTCGTGCCGGAGACGCTTGGAGGCGGTGTAATGGTTCACCATCGAGTCCATCGCCCCCGCATTGACACCGAAATAAAGCCGCGGCGCGCCGAGTTTCCGGAAATCCCGCAGGTCGTCCCGCCAGTTGGGCTGGGGAACGACGGCAACCCGGTAACCCCATCTCTGGAGCCACCGGGCGATGACGGCCGTCCCGAAGGACGGATGGTCCACGAAGGCGTCGCCGCTCAGGAGGATGACATCGATATAGTCCCATCCCAGGGCCTGGACCTCCTTCGCAGAGGTCGGAATCATATAGGCGTTGTCGGCAGGCATCGGTTATTTCCGGGCCTCGATCCGCTTGCGGAGCGCCGGAGAGTGTTCGAGGTTCATGTAACCGTCCGCGCGGTCCAGCCACTTGGTCGCCAGTTTCTGGTCTCCCATCATGTAGAAGGCCAGGGCGGTGTTGTAGCAGGCGCAGGCACGCTTGGTGATGTTGTTGTCATTCACCTTCTGCATCCAGATCTCCGCCGCCTTCTGCCACTGGTATTCCGTGGCGTAATAGGCCGCTCTCTCCCAGTCCCAGATCTCGTAATAGTAGAGGGTGTAGAGCTCCGACTTCCAGGTAGGGGTGAAGCGGTTGCTGAATTGCCGGCCAACGAGGTCAGCGCCGAGATCCTTCGCTTTCAGCGCCTCCTCCTTCAGGTATTCAGGCGCGGTGACGCCGTTGTTGTACACCTGGGTACGGAGGATGCTGCCGGCACGGAAGATCTTCATCTGGTCGAGCTGGTCCATGCTGTCGTACACGAACATCTTCGCGTTGTACGGGATCTGGGCCTGCGTGACGAAAGCGGAATCCACGCTGGAAGGATTCTTCACGGCGACGTTGTCGGAGAGGGCCACCTCCCCGAAAGAAGGCGGGCCGAACAGGAAGATGACATCGTCCCCCGAGTCGATCACCAGCCGGTGCATCAGGTCCAGGGAAACCGAATCCACGGGGACCTTGTATACGCCGATGGCTTCACGTCCGGCGAAATAATCCTCCTCGAGGCTCCGCGCGAGAGCGGAGGCCACGCCGTTGGAGAAAGTGGTGTCGGCCGCGCCGTCGTCCATATAGACGATGGAGATCGTCTTCCGGCTCAGGTCGATGCCCGATTTGGACGGATGACGCATTTCGACGTTCATCGTCAGGGTCTGGGGCGAACACGCCGCCAGGGCAAGGGCGACAAGGCCCAGGGTGACAGGGAATCTTCTCATAACTCGATAAGTTCTGCGGTCAAATCGTATTCATCCGCAGAGACGGCCTTCACCTGGAGGAACTGCCCGATGAGGGAATAAGGCTCGATTCCGTCGAACCGGTCCTCGTCATACCTGACCAGAACCTCCCCGTCCACCTCGGGACTCTCGAATTCGCTGCGGCATACGAGGACGCCGTCCACGAAATCGTCCACCAGCACTTTGAATTCCGTCCCTACGCGAGAAAGATTGTATGCAAGAGAAATGCCACGCTGCAGCTCCATCAGACGGGAAAGACGCATTTTCTTCGTGCGCGGGCTGATATTGTCATCATAATGCCCCGCTCCATAGGTTCCTTCCTCCTCGGAATACGCGAAAGCGCCGAGCCTTTCGAAGCGGGCTTCCTCCACGAAACGGAGGAGCTGCCGGAAGGCGTAAGGCGTCTCGCCGGGATGGCCCACGATCATCGTCGTGCGGAGGACCACGCCCGGAACCTTCTCCCGCATCTTACGGATCAGTTCCCGTGTCCAGGCCCCGTCCACGTTGCGGTGCATCTTGTCCAGGACCGGATCGGCGATGTGCTGCAGGGGAATGTCCATGTAGCGGCAAACCTTGGGATTGTTCGCCATCTCGTCCAGGACATCCTCCGGAAAATCAGCCGGATAGCTATAGTGGATGCGGAGCCACTCGATGCCTTCCACGGCGGAAAGGCGACGCAGAAGCTCCGCCAACGAACGTTTCTTGTACAGGTCCAGCCCGTAATAGGTCGTGTCCTGGGCGATGATCACCAGCTCCCGGATGCCGTCCGCTGCCAGCGATTCCGCCTCGCGGACAAGGGTTTCCATCGGCACGGAACGATGGTTCCCGCGGATGTGCGGGATGGCGCAGTAGGCGCAGCGGCGGTCGCAGCCTTCCGAGATTTTCAGGAAGGCGTACGGATGGACGTTGTCCGTGCGGACACGGCGGTGTGCCGATGCCGGATCGGGCTCGCAGCCGAGGGCGCGGACGATGGGATCCAGATCCCGGGCGCCGAACCAGCCGTCGACTTCCGGAATGAGGTCCGGCATGTCTTTCCGGTAGCGCTGCGACAGGCAGCCGAACACGAAGATCCGGCCGATTTCGCCCGCTTTCTTGCGCTGGACCGACGCGAGGATGACC